>ERZ1023203.6-NODE-6-length-250063-cov-12.007520_pt1 | contig 250063 bp, 245 predicted proteins | sample MGYA00380444_ERZ1023203 | MGnify/ENA primary metagenome ERZ1023203 (study PRJEB33173, sample SAMEA4830386) | metagenome | study: EMG produced TPA metagenomics assembly of the PRJEB25223 data set... | reverse complement strand
CGAGATTTTTTCCAGTTTGAACCTCTGAATCGAGCCATAATAAGACTCCTCCTTTTTCTTTTTTGTTGTTATGAATAAACAAAAAAGAGTGTTATATGCTTATTAAGATATGTTGTTTTATGTGTCTTCACCTTATAGCGACAGTTACACGGCACGTCCGCATTGGGAACAACATAGCGCTCAATAATATACAACTGCTATTTTCGTTAATTCACACAAACTTCATTGTAACAGTTTATGCGTAAGAGTCAATACTTTTAATTCAACTATTTAATTTGGTTTTCTATTATCGAAACAACTTTTTCCAATTCTTTGCGGTCTTCATTATTAAATCTATTTTTAATTGGCGCATCAATATCTAAAACACCAATAATTTCATTGGCCTTATGTATTGGAATGACAATTTCTGAATTACTATTGGCATCACATGCTATGTGTCCAGGAAATTGGTGGACATCTTTTACAACTTGTGTTTCATTATTAGAGACTGCTGTACCACAAACGCCTTTACCAATTTGTATATGGACACAAGCAGGGTGTCCTTGGAAAGGACCTAAGATGAGTTCGTTATTTTCAATTAAGTAAAAACCAACCCAATTAACTTGGTCTAAGTGATCATTGAGAAGTGCAGATGTGTTACTCAATATCGCTATTAAATTTGATTCATCCTCTATTAAGCTAATGAGTTGTTTTTGTAGTAAGTCATAATTTGTGTTTTTGATGTCTGACATATTGTCTCCCCTTAACCGTTATTTTATATAAGTATAAGGTGTATAAAATATTCTATCAATAAATACATTTTCTGATTTAATGAAAAGACAAATTACGTTATAATATAGAGTGATAACATAGGAGGAGAAGTATATATGGTGTTATATATCATTTTAGCAATAATAGTTATTATATTGATTGCTGTGGGTATCATGTTCTACTTGCGATCGAATAAACGACAGCTCGTTGAAAAAGCTGAAGAACGTAAATTAGATATTGAAAAATTACCTTTTGATCAAAATATTAAAAAATTATCTAGTTTAAACCTAAAAGGTGAAACTAAAACGAAGTACGATGCAATGAAGAAAGACAACTTAGAAAATACTAATCAATACTTAGCTCCTGTCGAGGAAAAAATTCACAACGCTGAAGAACTTTTAGATAAGTTTAACTTTTCAGGTGCTCAAGCAGAAATTGATGATGCGCATGAATTAATGGATCAATACGAAGCAAGTTATAATAATCAAGTTTCACAAGTGGATGAAATAGTTGCATTACATAAAGATAACGAAGCATTATATGAAAAATGTAAAGTAGATCATCGTGAAATGAAACGAGATATATTAGCTAATCGTCACCAATATGGTGAAGCAGCTGGTCCATTAGAATCAGAAATTGAAAACTTTGAACCAAAGTTATCTCAATACGAAGTTTTAAAAGCCGACGGAAATTATGTTCAAGCGCATAACCATATTTCAGCTTTACATGAAGAAATGCAACAATTAAAAGAATATATGGAAGAAATACCAGAATTAATTCGTGAAGCTCAAAAGGAACTTCCTGGTCAATTCCAAGATTTAAAATATGGTTGTAGAGATTTAAAAGTCGAAGGCTATGATTTAGATCATGTTAAAGTAGATGGTACTGTTCAAAGCCTTAAAACAGAATTGAGTTTCGTAGAACCAATGATTAGTAGATTAGAATTAAATGAAGCGAATGACAAACTTGAATATATCAATGATAAGTTAGATGAAATGTATGACTTAATCGAACATGAAGTTAAGGCAAAGAATGAAGTTGAAGAAACTAAAGATGTTATCACTGATGACTTATTCAAAGCCAAAGACATGAATTATACATTGAAAACAGAAATTGAATATGTTCGTGAGAATTACTATATTAATGAATCAGATGTTCAAAGCGTAAGACAGTTTGAAAATGAAATTCAAAATCTTATCTCAGTATATGATGAGATTCTTAAAGAAATGTCTAAGTCGGCTGTTAGATATAGTGAAGTACAAGATAATTTACAATATTTAGAAGATCATGTAAGTGTGATTAATGAAAAGCAAGATAAATTACAAAATCATTTAATTCAATTACGTGAAGACGAAGCTGAGGCAGAAGATAACTTATTGCGCGTACAATCTAAAAAAGAAGAGGTTTATCGACGCTTATTAGCTTCTAACTTAACTAGCGTGCCAGAACGATTCATTATTATGAAGAATGAAATCGATTATGAAGTACGTGAAGTTGATGAACAATTTAGTCAAAGACCAATTCACGTCAAACAATTAAAAGATAAAGTTGCTAAAATCGTCATTCAAATGAATACATTTGAAGATGAAGCGAACGATGTATTAATTAATGCAGTTTATGCTGAAAAGCTAATTCAATATGGTAACAGATACCGTAAAGATCACCAAAGTGTTGATAAAAGCTTAAATGAAGCAGAACGTTTATTTAAAAACAATCGTTATAAGCGTTCTATTGAAATTTCAGAACAAGCACTTGAAAGTGTAGAACCTGGTATTACGAAACATATTGAAGAGCAAGTAATTAAATCATAACGATTTTAATTAATAATAAGACATGGTTTCCATTTAATTGGAAGTCATGTCTTTTATTTTTACAAAAAAATAGTATAATGCATGAGTATGCTTATTTAGAAATGCTTTTTAATAGTTAAATAACGAAAAAATATAATTAAACTGAATAAATAATTACTCATAGTAGTCTAAGTATAGAAATATACTATATCAATGATATTTGACAGTAGTATATAAAATTAGCTAAGTAAAAAATGTAGAAAGTGAAGTGTTATCAGTGATTTATTTAGATAATGCAGCAACAACCAAAGTAGATCCTAGTGTTTTGAATTCCTTTGTAAAGGTAAATGAGACACTTTATTATAATCCTAATAGTCCTCATCAGGCTGGCTTACAAGCAGAAAAATTGTTGCAACAAGCGAAAGAACAAATTAATCAAGCACTAAGATTAAATCACTCATATGATATTATTTTTACAAGTGGTGCTACAGAATCTAATAATATGGCGTTAAAAGGAATAGCTTATCGCAAAAAAGATACAGCCAATGAAATCATAACCTCTGTATTAGAACACCCTTCAGTATTAGAAGTAGTGAGATATTTAGCTGAAAAAGAAGGTTTTGTATTAAAATATGTCAATGTTCAATCAAATGGGCAGATAGATATCGAGCATTTGAAGACCATAATGAATGAACGGGTAGGCCTTGTAACATGTATGTATGTCAATAATATTATGGGGCAGATTCAACCAATACAACAAATTGTCAATGTACTAAAAGATTACCCTAAAGCGCACTTTCATGTAGATGCGGTACAAGCTTTAGGAAAAATACCGTTCAATATAGAAGGTATTGATAGTTTGAGTTTAAGTGGTCATAAATTTAACGGTTTAAAAGGACAAGGACTTTTGATCACTAGAACAGCACATAATATCGAGCCCATTATACATGGTGGAGGTCAAGAATATGGCGTTCGCAGTGGTACAATTAATTTACCAATGGCAGTATCAATGGCAAAAGCCATTAATAATGCTATGAAACAGACAGATGAATTGCATCAAAGATTGTCTTCTTACCAACAACAAATTAGAGCCATGGTTCAAACATACCCTGGTATTAAAATTAATTCTCCTGAAGATGCTGCACCACAAATCATCAATTTAGGATTTCCTGGTGTTAAAGGGGAAGTTTTAGTCAATGCGTTCTCAAAACAAGATATTATGGTATCTACTACGAGCGCTTGCTCTTCTAAAAGGGGTAAACTCAATGAAGTATTGCTTGCAATGGGTATTTCTGACCGACAAATTGAAGGAAGTATTAGAATATCAATGGGACAGATGACTACACAAAAAGATATCGATAACTTTAAAGATAAATTTGAAATTATATATGAAGAAGTGAAGGAGTTGTTGAAGTAATGAGATATGACCACTTAATAGTTAGATATGGTGAGTTAACACTTAAAGGTTCAAACCGTAAAAAATTTGTGAATCAATTAAAAACTAATGTGACACGAGCTTTGAAGCCTTTAGAAGGATTCCATATTAAAGGTAAAAGAGATCGTATGTACATAGAGTTGTTCGAAGAAGCGGATATTGATGAAATCATACATCGATTATCTAAAGTGTATGGTATTAAATCAATCAGTCCGGTATTGAAAACAGAAAAGAATGATCAAGCCATGGCTAATGTCGCTGTGCAATTAGCGCAATCATTTGATCATGGTTCAACATTTAAGATTGACGTTAAGCGATCAGATAAGTCTTATCCTAAAGATACTTATGAGCTACAGCGAGAAATTGGTGGAGCAGTATTAAAAAATGTGGAAGGACTAACAGTAGATGTGAGACAACCACAACATGAAATTCGTGTAGAAGTGCGTTTAGATGCAATCTATATTTATGTGGAAGTCATTCAAGGATCCGGAGGTTTACCAGTTGGTACAGGCGGTAAAACGCTTTTGATGTTATCTGGAGGAATTGATTCACCTGTTGCAGGTATGGAAGTAATGAAACGTGGTGTGACAATTGAAGCGATACATTTCCATAGTCCGCCATTTACGAGTGAAAAAGCTAAAGAAAAAGTTATAGAACTGACACGTATAATGTCTGAACGTGTTGGTCCAATTAAATTACACATCGTGCCTTTTACAGATTTACAAAAACAAATCAATAAGTCAGTACATCCAAGATATACGATGACTTCCACTCGTCGATTAATGATGAGAGTGGCTGATCAATTAGTGCATAAAATTGGCGCTTTAGGTATCGTCAATGGTGAAAACCTTGGACAAGTTGCAAGTCAAACACTCAATAGCATGTATGCGATAAATCACGTTACATCAACGCCAGTGTTACGCCCTTTATTAACGCTTGATAAGGAAGATATTGTGAAAAAGGCTAAAGAAATTGGTACTTTCGAAGTTTCCATTCAACCTTATGAAGATTGTTGTACCATTTTCACCCCTAAAAACCCAGTAACAGAACCAGACTTTGATAAAGTTGTAGAATACGAAAGTGTATTTAACTTTGATAGTATGGTGGATGAAGCTGTCGAAAACATTGAAACAATTATGGTAGATAAAAATTATAAATCTGAAAAAGATAAATCAACTGATGCTTTAATGGAAGATTTATTCTAATAAATAATCGCAAAGGGGTCATGACATGGAATGGGATATATATGTCATATTGATTATTGTTTTGTTTGGATTTTTAGCATCATTTATTGATTCAGTCGTAGGTGGTGGAGGATTAATTTCTACTCCTGCACTACTAGCAATTGGATTGCCACCTGCAGTAGCACTAGGAACAAATAAATTAGCAAGTTCATTTGGGACACTGACAAGCACCATCAAGTTTATTAGATCAGGTAATGTTGATTTGAAAATAGTATCCAAACTGTTTCCGTTTGTCCTTATAGCATCATCAGCTGGTGCTTATTTAGCAACACTATTACCTGCACAACTTTTAAAACCATTAATTATTATTGCATTGTCATTAGTATTTATTTATACCTTAGTAAAAAAAGATTGGGGTTCAGTTAGGACGTTCACCACTTTCACACGAATGAAAGCCATTATGTTTGTCATGGCATATCTTATTATTGGTTTCTATGATGGATTTATTGGTGGTGGTACAGGGTCATTCATGTTATTTGTATTACTTATGTTTGGATTTGACTTTTTAAGTGCAGCAGGCAATGCTAAAGTACTCAATTTCGCATCCAATATAGGGGCTTTAATCTTATTTATGATATTAGGACAAGTTGATTATTTTTATGGACTAATAATGGCAGTCAGTATGATCTTAGGTTCATATGTGGGTGCACAATTCGCCATAAGTAAAGGTGTGGGTTATGTTAAATTGTTATTTATAACAGTCACTGCACTATTGATACTTAAAAATGCATTTGACTACTTATTACCTTTTTTTACAAATTAATATAATTAAAATGAAAGCAAATCTTTATTGAAGTAGATGGACTTAAACGTAAGTACTATCAATTCATAATAAGATTTGCTTTTTGAATAAATCGAATGTTCCTTAGTAAAAATATTTAACACTATATATAACGAATTTTTAAGATATAAAAGTTTAAAATTGAATTTGGTCATATTGATGTCGTATGATATTAATGGATGAAAAATATAAATAGGAGGTCATATATATGACTGAAATTACATTTAAAAATAACCCAGTAACATTATCAGGACAACAAGTGAATGAGGGAGATGTTGCACCTAATTTCACAGTATTAGATAACGATTTAAATCAAAAATCTTTAGATGACTATGCTAATAAGAAAAAATTGATCAGTGTAGTACCATCTATTGATACTGGTGTATGTGATCAACAAACACGTAAGTTTAATGAAGAAGCATCACAAGAAGATGGTGTTGTATTAACAATTTCAGTTGACCTACCATTTGCACAAAAAAGATGGTGTGCATCTAATGGTTTAGATAATGTGGTAACATTAAGTGACCATAGAGATTTATCATTCGGTGAAAACTTTGGTGTGGTGATGGAAGGCATGCGATTATTAGCTCGTTCAGTATTCGTACTAGATCAAGACAACAAAGTGGTATATAAAGAAATTGTAAGTGAAGGTACAAACTTCCCAGATTTCGAAAAAGCCTTAGAAGCATACAAAAATTTATAACTATTTGTCTAAAGATGGAAACTTTTAGATAGTAGTGTGAGAAATAAGCATCCATTGTTTTTTACAAGTGATAATATGACATCAACTGATTTCACTATGAAAGCGATGGATGCTTTTTATAGAGAGGGATTTAAATGGCAGAAGAAAATACGATTATGGAAAGATTATTCCATCACTTAGATGAAAAAGCTAAAACTTTAAACCAAGAAAATGGACAAAGTTTTATAGAAAATCTAGGGTTAGCAATGGAAGATATCTATACTAATCAACGAGAAATGTTAGAACAAGCTACTCTTCAAGATAGAAGAAAAGCATTCCAATTTGCATATTTAAGTTTAATGCAAGAAGAAAATATACAGGCTAATCATCAAATCACACCAGATTCAATTGGTTTAATTTTAGGTTTCTTAGTTCAACGATTTACACAAGATAATGACGAGTTGCATGTGGTTGATATTGCAAGTGGTGCAGGTCACTTAAGTGCTGCTGTTAAAGAAGTGTTAACTGATACAACAATTATGCATCATCTTATTGAAGTGGATCCAGTGCTTTCTAGAGTGAGCGTTCACCTTGCAAACTACCTAGAAATACCTTTCGATGTATATCCACAAGATGCTATTATGCCACTACCATTAGAAGAATCTGATATTGTAATTGGTGATTTGCCTATTGGTTATTATCCAGTAGATGACCGTAGTAAAGAAATGAAACTAGGTTTCAAAGAGGGGCATAGTTACTCCCATTACTTGCTTATTGAACAAGCTGTTAATGCATTAAAAGGGGCAGGATATGCATTTTTAGTTGTTCCAAGCGAGTTATTCTCAGGAGAACATGTGAAACAGTTAGAAAAATTCATTACTACAGAAACGGAAATGCAAGCATTTTTAAATCTACCATCTACGTTATTTAAAAATGAAAAAGCGCGTAAATCTATACTGATATTACAGAAGAAAAAAGCAGATGTAACAAAACCAGTTGAAGTATTCCTAGCGAATATTCCTGATTTTAAAAACCCACAACAATTCCAAGGTTTTATAACTGAATTAAATCAATGGATGGACACAAATCATACAAAAAAATAATCTGTAACAGTATAGAATTCAAACTGTATTAATGATAAAATAAAATGTGAAAAATATAACTAAACAAATGATGGAGGACAAAATCTTATGTCAAAATTAATTTTGGCGATTAATGCTGGTAGTTCATCTTTGAAATTCCAGCTTATTAGAATGCCTGAAGAAAAAACAGTAACAAAAGGCGTAGTAGAAAGAATTGGTATGGACGATTCTATTTTTACAATTCTTGTTGAAGGGGAAAAATTAACTGAAGTCAGAGATATTAAAGATCATGAAGAAGCAGTTAACTTGATGTTAGAGAAATTTAAAGAACATCATATTATCGAAGATATCAATGAGATTCAAGGTACTGGTCACCGAGTTGTACACGGTGGTGAAACATTCCCTAAATCAGTAGTTGTTACTGATGAAGTTGAACAACAAATTGAGGCATTGAGTGAATTAGCACCATTGCATAACCCTGCTAACTTAATGGGTATTAGAGCATTTAGAAAGCTATTACCTGAAATCCCACATGTTGCAGTTTTTGATACATCATTCCACCAAACCATGCCAGAACAAGCATATTTATATAGTTTACCTTATCGTTATTATGAAGATTATGGTATTCGTAAATATGGCTTCCATGGTACAAGTCATAAATATGTATCACGACGTGCGGCTGAAATATTAGGTAAACCTATTGAAGATTTACGTATTATTTCATGTCATATTGGTAACGGAGCTTCAATCGCAGCTATTGATGGAGGAGAATCAATTGATACATCAATGGGATTCACACCATTAGCAGGTGTAACTATGGGTACACGTTCAGGTAACCTAGATCCAGCATTAATTCCATATATTATGGAAAAAACTGGTAAAAATGCAGATGAAGTTCTTAATATCTTAAATAAAGAATCTGGTTTATTAGGTATCACTGGTACATCTAGTGACTTACGTGACTTAACTGAAGAAGCTAAACATGGTCGTCACAGAGCACGTGTAGCACTTGATTTATTTGCCTCTAAAATCCATAAATACATTGGTTCATATGCTGCAAGAATGCATGGTGTTGATGTCATTGTATTTACTGCAGGAATAGGTGAAAACTCTCATATTATTCGTGGTAAAGTATTAGAAGGCTTAGAATTTATGGGTGTTTATTGGGATCCTAAGAAAAATGAAAACCTCCATGGTGAAGAAAGAGATATTAACTACCCACATTCACCTGTTAAAGTTCTTGTAGTACCAACAGATGAAGAAGTAATGATATCTAGAGATGTCATCAAATATGGTGGTTTAGAAACTGAAGAAACATCTTCAGAAGAAAATGTTGAATCAAAATAATATAGTGAATGAGAGGAGCGACAATGTCGTTCCTCTTTTAGTTTATAGAGATAACTTTATTTTGGTAAATTAATTATGAAATAAAGGAATAACAATTTTCTACAGAATATAAAAAAGCCAGCAAATGTAATCATTTGCTGGCATAATAATGATAATTTTATTATCAATTAATTTGAATATCTTTCACGTAATTGTGGTGTAGCAACTTGTGGTTGGAAATCATTTGGCATTTCTTCAGTTCTTACGACTAGCACATCACATGGTGCGTGTCTAACAATGGCTTCAGAAACTGAGCCTACGATAAAACGCTCAACTGCATTAAGACCTGAAGTACCACTCATAATTAAGTCTGCACCAACTTCAGGTGCGATTTTTTTAGGGATAATTGCTTTTGGTGAACCGAATTCTAAACGCGTTTCAACGTTTGTAACACCAGCATTTGTCGCAACTTCTTTATAACCATTCAATAATTCTTCTGAGAAGTGCTTAGATTTTTCAGTAAATTGAGCATCATATACCTCATAAGAAGAATAAGTTCTTGAATCAATGACATTCACAATTGTAAGTTTGGCATCGTTACGTTTAGCAACGCCAACTGCTTTATTAAATGCCCATTCTGCTTCGTGTGAACCGTCGACTGCGATTAAAATATTTTTGTAAGTAATCATCGTCAGTACCCCTTTCGTCTTTTCTTACTTATATATTACCACATTTTTCAGAAAATATTACTCTAAAAATTAACATTTTTGTGTATTTTTGTAGGCGCTTTCATTTGTGTTTTAGTAGGCTTTCGCGTTACTATAATAGAGGAGGTGTGTGGAATGAAAATAGGTATTCCTAAAGAGATAAAAAACAATGAAAACAGAGTAAGTCTATCACCGAGTGGTGTACATGCCTTGGTTGAACAAGGACACACTGTTTTAGTAGAAACTAATGCTGGAATGGGCTCATACTTTGAAGATATAGATTATAAAGAAGCAGGGGCTGACATTGTTTCAGAAGCATCACAAGTTTGGGATGTTGATATGGTCGTTAAAGTTAAAGAACCATTAGAAGTAGAATATCAATATTTCAAAGAAGGTTTAATTTTATTCACTTATCTACATTTAGCAAATGAAGAAAAATTAACACAAGCGCTTGTAGATAATAAAGTGATTGGTATTGCCTATGAAACTGTACAATTACCAGATCGTTCATTACCATTGTTGAGTCCGATGAGTGAAGTTGCAGGTAGAATGGCAACACAAATCGGTGCTGAATTTTTACAAAAGTTTAATGGCGGTATGGGTATCTTACTTGGAGGCGTGCCAGGTGTGCCTAAAGGTAAGGTGACAATTATTGGTGGTGGCCAAGCAGGTACAAATGCAGCAAAAATTGCATTAGGTTTAGGCGCAGATGTCACTGTATTAGACGTTAATCCTAAACGTCTACAAGAATTAGATGATCTGTTTGATGGAAGAGTACATACTATTATGTCAAACCCATTAAATATTGAAATGTATGTTAAAGAAAGTGATTTAGTTATAGGTGCAGTATTAATTCCAGGCGCTAAAGCACCAAATCTTGTAACAGAAGATATGATTAAACAAATGAAAAATGGTTCTGTAATTGTAGATATTGCAATTGACCAGGGTGGAATTTTTGAAACTACAGACAAAATTTCAACTCATGATGATCCAACTTACATTAAGCATGGCGTTGTTCATTATGCAGTTGCTAATATGCCTGGTGCAGTACCACGTACATCTACATTAGCATTAAATAATGCTACATTACCTTTTGCTCAGATATTAGCAAACAAAGGCTATAGAGAGGCATTTAAATCTAACCATGCTTTATCTTTAGGTTTAAATACGTATAAAGGTCATGTAACACATCAAGGTGTTGCAGAAGCATTCAATATGAAATACACAACTGTTGAAGATGCATTAAAATAATTTAAAATTATCAATATATATAAATAACACCCTCAAATACATCTAATACATTTGAGGGTGTTAATAATGTTGAAGACAGGATTATTTTTCGTAATGCGTTAATATTTCACAACCACTATCTGTAACTAAAATATCATCTTCAATACGTACACCAGCAACCCCCGGTACATAAATTCCAGGTTCAATAGTAATGACCATTCCCGCTTCTAAAACATTATCATTAGTGCTAGAAACATCTTGGTATTCATGTTCTTCTAAACCTAAACCATGGCCAAGACGATGAGGGAAGTAGTCACCATAGCCTGCTCGATCAATAATATCTCTCGCGATTTTATCTATTTCTTTTAATTTTAAACCTGGGCGAATAGCATCAATTGCTGATGTTTCAGCATCAAGAACAATATTATATATATCTAAAGCTTCTTTAATTGGTGTGCCAAATTGTACAGTTCTAGTCATGTCACTACAATAGTGATTATAGATGACACCTAAATCAAAGAGAACTAGCTCATTATTTTGTAATTGACGATTACCTGGAACACCATGTGGTGAAGCAGCGTGATCGCCAAATAATACCATAGTGTCAAAGCTCATTTCATTCACACCATATTTCTTAATTTCATTTTCGATATGATTCACAACTTCACGTTCACTGATGCCTTCTTTTAAATAGTTTACACCGATTTCTATACATTTATCTGCTAAATGAGCAGCATGCTTAATTTTTTCAATTTCATCAATTGACTTGATGTTTCTTAAGTTTTTAATCGTTTGGTCGATATCACCAAATTGTTCTACATGAAAGGCTTGTGTTATTTCACGTTGGCGTTTAACTGTTAAATGTTCACTTTCAATTAGCATACGTTCGAATGATTGTTGATATAAATCGAAAGGATTTTCAGTATCTAAATAACCTATAATTTGACCGTCAAAAGGAGACGCTTTAACTTCTTCAACTTCCATTTTAGGGCAGAATAAAACAGTTTCACCACTAGCTTGAATTAATAATGCAAATAATCTTTCATGCGGTTCGCTACGATAGCCAGTAAAGTAATAAATGTTTAATGGTGTAGTGATCCAAGCAGCATCAGCATTTTCTTTTTGTAGATAATTAATAATTTCATTGATTTTTGTCATGAAGTTTTCCTCCTTTAAATGATTAACTTAATTTTATGCTAAAAAACTACATATTTCAAAGTTTGAATTATTCCATTCTTTCGTGTTATAAAACGCAGTCGCTAGGGTATAATATGCATATAAACGATTAGGAGGGCTAAGATAATGAAACTTTCATTTCATGGTCAATCAACAATTTATTTTGAAGGAAACGGTAAAAAAGTCATTGTAGATCCTTTTATTTCAGGAAATGATAAATGTGATTTAGATGAACAAAGATTAGATGTAGATTATATTATTTTAACTCATGGTCATGAAGACCACTTTGGCGATGTAGTAGAATTAGCTAATAGAAATCACGCTACAGTTATCGGTAGCGCAGAAATTGCTGGATATTTAAGCACTTATCATGGTGTAGAAAATGTAAGAGGTATGAACATTGGTGGTAAAGCTGAATTAGATTTCGGTAGCGTTAAATACGTACAAGCTTTCCATAGTTCAAGTTATACACATGAAAATGGTATTCCTGTATATTTAGGTATGCCAATGGGTGTTGTAATTGAAGCAGAAGGTAAAACTATTTACCATACAGGAGATACAGGTCTATTTAGTGATATGGAATTAATAGCTAAACGACATCCTGTAGATGTATGCTTTATCCCAATTGGTGATAATTTCACAATGGGCATAGATGATGCAGCTTATGCTATAAATGAATTCATTAAGCCTAGCATTTCAGTACCAGTTCATTACAATACATTCCCATTAATTGAACAAGATCCAGAGCAATTTAAAGATGCAGTTAAAGTAGGGGAAGTTCAAATATTAGAGCCAGGACAAGAGGTTCAATTCTAGTCAATATTGTCGGAGCGGGACGGAAATAAATTTTATTAAAATGTTATTTCCGTCCCGCTCTTATTTTTCAGTAAATAAAAAACACTAATTATCCATCAAAGGCGTGTGAGCCTCAATAGATAACTAGTGTAAATAAGCTAAGTAAGATTTTATTTTACGATTAGTACAGGGATAGTTGCTCGTTTAGCAACTTTGTGACTTACGCTACCAAGAACGAATTTTTTCTTTTCTTCAGCTTTGCGGTTACTCAAAACTACAATTTCATATTTGCCACTATTTGCATGTTTAAGTAATTCTTCTTTAGCATTCCCGCGAACGATAATTTGATCATAATCAATACCATAGCTTTCTAAAATATTACGTGTTTTTTCTAAACGTTTACTACGCTCTTCGGTAATTTTGTCTAAGTGAACTCCAGCTTTAATAGACGCTTGAGCATCTTGTTCATTAATAGCATTTAAAATAGTGACTACTGCGTCATCAGCAGCAAGTTTTGAAACCTCTTCTAAAGCTTTTTCATTTTTTAATTGAGTGTCTACGCCTAATAAAATCTTTTTATACATAAGATCACCCCTCCTCATTTCCATTCTAATAAAAAAAGATGGATATTTCCATTTAAATTAAAAGGTTTTTTAATAAAATTATCATTTTACAAAAGTTGTAAATTTAATATAAGGGTTTTAATCATTTAGGAGTGTGCGTCAATGATTTTTTTTCATTAAAAAGTTATAATAGACATAACATTGTTCTAAGAAGAGGTAACGTAATGACTAAACATGAACAAATTTTAAAGCATATTGAATCATTAGCAATTGGTTCAAAAATCTCAGTTAGGAAAATCGCCAAAGATTTAGCTGTATCTGAAGGTACAGCCTACAGAGCAATTAAAGATGCTGGACAGCTAGGAATGGTTACAACTATTGATAGAGTAGGAACTGTTCGAATTGAAAAACGAAATCGTGATGAAATAGATAATTTAACATTTAATGAAATTGCAAATATTGTTGAAGGACAAATTATTGCTGGTAAGAATGGCGTCAATAAAACGGTATCTAACTTTGCCATTGGCGCTATGGAAATAAGTGATATCTTAAGATATATTGGACCGCAAACTTTATTAATTATAGGAAATAGAAGAAATGTACAACTCGAAGTATTAAAACGTGGTACAGCCATTTTAATTACAGGTGGATTTCAACCAACAAAAGAAGTCATTCAATATGCAGATGATCACGATTTACCAGTATTGTCATCTAGCTATGATACGTTCTTAGTTGCAAATATCATTAACCGTGCGATGTTCAACCAAAAAATTCGAAAAGAAATTTTAGTGGTAGAAGATATTGTAAAACCAATAAACGAATTGTCTGTATTATTAAACACAATGACTTTAGAAGATTATAAACAAATCGCGAATGAAACGGGACATACACGTTTTCCTGTTGTAAATAAAGATTACAAGTTAGTAGGTATCGTAACCAGTAGAGAAATTATTAATATGAACGACAATGATATGATTGAAGATGTTATGACTAAGCATCCTATCAGTGTTAAGTTGTCAAACACTGTCGCAAGTTGTGCACATTTATTAATTTGGGAAGGTATTGAACTTCTACCAGTTACCGATAATAATAAAAAAGCAGTCGGTGTTATCAATAGACAAGATGTATTGAAATCAATGCAGTTACTAGGGAGACAACCACAAATTGGTGAAACGATTAATGATCAAATTGCTAAACATATTACTATTAATCATGATGGTATTCAAACTGATGTATCTCCATTATTAACCAATCATTATGGTACCTTAAGTAAAGCAGTATTTGTTGGAATTATAGAAGAAACTTTACGACATGAAATGAGAAAGTATAAAAAGGGTAATGTGATGATAGAAAGTTTAAATATCATTTACTTAAAAACAGTGCCTATTGAAACTGGTGTTGATGTTAAATATGAAATGCTCGATGTAGGGAGATACTTTGCGAAATTAGAAGTGACGATGTATTGTCAAAATGAAAAAGTAGCGATTGCATCAGTTATAAGTCAAATGTTTGAGGGATATTAATAAAAGATCAACTAGAGGAGTTAATATAAATGGAAACACTTATGAACGATATAATGAAAGAAATTGAATCAAATGAAATAGTAATTATTCATAGACATGTAAGACCTGATCCAGACGCGTATGGGTCACAATTAGGATTGAAATATTATTTACAACTTAAATTCCCAGATAAAGATATATATGCAGTAGGTGATGAAGAAGCGTCGCTTAACTTTATAGGGTCATTTGATCAAATTGAGAATAACGTTTATAAAGAAGCGCTTGTCATAGTATGTGATACTGCGAATGCGCCACGTGTAGATGACCAGAGGTTTACTTTAGGTAAGAAAGTATTGAAGATTGACCATCACCCGGCAGTAGATCAATACGGTGATATTAATTTAGTTAATACAGAAGCATCATCTACAAGTGAGATCATTTACGATATGATTTCACATTTCAATGATGAAAGTATCATTAATGAAGATGTCGCACGTGTGCTTTATTTAGGTATTGTCGGAGATACTGGCCGCTTCTTATTCGGTAATACAACACAACATACAATGGAAGTTGCAGGAAAACTACTTGGTTTCCCATTTGATCATAATGCTGAGCTCAATAAAATGTCTGAAAAGGACCCTCGCTTAATGCCATTTCAAGGTTATGTACTACAAAATTTCGAATTGCATAGTGATGGCTACTGCCAAGTCAAAATTACTAAAGATGTATTAGAACAATATAAAATTAAAGCAAATGAAGCATCTCAATTTGTAAATACAGTAGCAGATATTCAAGGACTTAAAATCTGGATGTTTGGTGTAGACGAAGGAGATCAAATTCGATGTCGTTTACGCTCTAAAGGGCAATATGTCATTAATGATATAGCAAATGATTTTGGTGGTGGCGGTCATCCTAATGCCTCAGGTGTCTCTGTATATAGTTGGGAAGAATTTGATGCATTAGCACACGCTTTACGTCAAAAGCTTAATTAAATAAAAAAAGAAAGGAGTCATACAAACATGGTTGCATATTTAAATATTCATACGTCATACGATTTATTAAATTCTAGCTTAAGAATATCGGATGTCGTTAAAAAAGCTAAGAACGAAGGCGTTGAACACCTTGCAATCACAGATACTAATGTTTTGTATGGCTATCCTAAATTTTATGATGCGTGTTTAGAAGCGGGGATACACCCTGTTTTTGGTATGACCGTCTATTTAACTGATGGGTTGTATCAATTGGAGACTGTACTATTAGCACAAAATAATGATGGCTTAAAAGATTTATATCAATTATCATCAGCGATTAAAATGAAAGAAAAAGAAGATATTCCTATTGAGTGGTTGAAACGTTATGCAAATCATCTCGTCATCATATTTAAAAGTGCCGAAGAACATCATCTACAATTTATTGATGCTTTTAATGATAAAGAACATGTCTATCTTAACCAAGATTGTATTGCGATTAATCATAGATCGTTTGTTTGGTTGAATACCATGCGTTATTTAAATAATGAAGATGCCGATACGATTTCAGCACTTCAAGCCATTAAAGAAAATAGTAAATTAGATTTAGTAGCTGAACAAGAGGATTACCATGAACATGTATTTAATAAAAACGAACTTCGAAATTTGGAAATTAATGATGAATTAATCATTAAAACTGACGAAATTGCACAATTATGTACTGCTGAGTTAAATTATCATCAATCATTACTGCCTCAATTCCAAACGCCGAATGGTGAACTTTCGAAAACATACTTATGGCAAAAACTAGAAGAAAAGTTAAATCATTTAAATTTGAATCGACCAGACTATTGGGAGAGATTAAAACATGAGTATGACATTATCACAAATATGGGATTTGAAGATTACTTCTTAATCGTAAGTGATTTAATTCATTATGCTAAAACGCATGATGTAATGGTTGGACCTGGCCGTGGGTCTTCAGCAGGATCACTGGTAAGTTATCTACTTGGTATTACAACAATAGATCCTATTAAATTTAATTTGCTCTTCGAACGTTTTTTAAATCCAGAACGAGTAACGATGCCTGATATCGATATTGATTTTGAAGACACACGACGTGAAAAAGTGATTCAATATGTTCAAGAAAAATATGGACAATTACATGTTTCAGGTATTGTAACGTTTGGCCATCTACTTGCAAGAGCTGTTGCACGAGATGTGGGACGTATTATGGGATTTGAAGAAATAACGCTAAATGAAATTTCTAAATTAATCCCTCATAAATTAGGCATCACATTAGAAGAAGCTTATCAGAATGATGAATTTAAACAATTTGTCCATCGTAATTATCGTCACGAACGCTGGTTTGAAATATGTAAAAAGTTAGAGGGATTACCTAGACATACATCAACTCATGCTGCAGGAATAATTATTAATGATCATGCTTTATATGAGTATGCACCTTTAACTTTAGGTGATACAGGATTATTAACACAATGGACAATGACTGAGGCAGAACGCATTGGTTTATTAAAAATTGACTTTTTAGGTTTAAGAAATCTATCAATTATTCATCAGATTATTAATCAAGTTAAAAAGGACTTGAATATCAGCATTGAAATAGAAAGTATACCTTTTGATGATCCAAAAGTTTTCGAACTATTGTCTCAAGGAGATACAACTGGTATTTTCCAATTAGAGTCAGATGGCGTACGTCGAGTATTGAAAAAGTTAAAGCCTGAACACTTCGAAGACATCGTTGCTGTTACTTCGTTATATAGACCAGGGCCTATGGAAGAAATTCCAACTTATATTACACGAAGACACGATCCATCAAAAGTAGAATATTTACATGAAGACTTAGCTCCTATATTGAAAAATACTTATGGCGTTATTATTTATCAAGAACAAATTATGCAAATCGCCAGTCAATTTGCCAACTTTAGTTATGGTGAAGCAGATATTTTAAGACGTGCAATGAGTAAAAAGAATAGGGCTGTACTTGAAAGTGAAAGACAACACTTTGTTGATGGTGCTAAACAAAATGGCTATGGCGAATATATGAGTAAACAAATTTTTGATTTAATTTTAAAATTTGCTGACTATGGTTTCCCTAGAGCACATGCAGTTAGTTATTCAAAAATCGCTTATATCATGAGTTATTTAAAAGTCCATTATCCTAATTATTTTTACGCTAATATATTAAGTAATGTTATTGGCAGTGAGAAAAAGACGGCTGCCATGATTGATGAAGCAAAACATCAGAGCATTACAATACTCCCACCCAATATTAATGAAAGTCATTGGTTTTATAAAGCAACCAACGATGGCATCTATTTATCATTAGGAGCTATTAAAGGGGTAGGATACCAAAGTGTGAAACTTATCGTAGACGAGAGATATCAAAATGGTGACTTTAAAGATTTCTTTGATTTTGCAAGACGCTTACCTAAAAGAGTTAAAACTCGAAAATTATTAGAGTCTTTAATTTTAGTTGGTGCCTTTGATATATTCGGTAAAAATCGAGCTACGTTATTACATTCAATTGATCAAGTCATTGATCAAGTAACTGATATAGAACAAGATGATATGTTATTTGATTTCTTCACGCCAAAACAGTCATATGAAGAAAAAGAAGAGTTATCCGATCAATTAATAAGTGAATATGAAAAAGAATACCTAGGATTTTACATCTCTAAGCACCCAGTAGAGAAAGAATTTAACAAGAAACAATATTTAACAATATATAAATTAAGTAATGCTAAAAACTATCAACCTATTTTAGTACAGTTTAATCAAATTAAGCGGATTAGAACTAAAAATGGTCAAAATATGGCATTCGTAACCTTGAATGATGGCGTTCATTTACTGGATGGCGTGATATTTCCAAATCAATTTAAAAAGTATGAACTTGATATATCTGAAGAGCAAATTTATGTTGTTCAAGGAAAATTTGATCAACGAAATGGTAAAAAGCAGTTGATTCTTAATGATATTTATACAGAAGAAGCATTTGAAGCATTTAAATTGAACCAAACAAAACAAATTATTGTTAGACGAGTTGACCAAGTTAAAGGGTTCTATCAATATTTAGATCAAGAAAATACAAATCAATCCATTGAGGTTTTATCATTTAATGATCAAACAAACGAGATGACAAGATTAGGTTATATTAAGAAAAATTCAGCTTTTTTATCTGATTTAGTAAAGTTATTTAAACCAAGTGATATCCGTTTTGTATAACTTTTATCCAGTATTGAATTGTGATATAGTAAACTGATGATTTAAATTTTAATCATCAGTTTATTTTTATAATTGTTTTTTGTTCTATTTGTTTGTAAATGGCATTATCTTATTGGTCGATTAATGATAAAATATGAATGATCAGCAGAAAAAATAATTATAAAAGTAGTGACTGATAATTAAATTATTGCTAGTTTTAATTCACTTTACATCCTATAGGTAAGCAATTCATTATTAGTAGTATGTGAAAACATATTATAATAAAAACTGAATGATAACTAGCAACATCTAATTCTTATAACTAAATAAATAGGGGTTGATATTTGATGTCTTTAAGAGACGAAGCACTAGAAATGCATAAAGAAAACCAAGGAAAATTAGAAGTAACGCCTAATGTTAAAGTTACCAATAAAGAAGAATTAAGTCTGGCTTATTCTCCAGGTGTTGCCGAACCATGTAAAGAAATTCATGAAGATGAAAGAAAAGTATATGACTATACAATTAAAGGTAATACAGTTGCGGTCGTTACTGATGGAACCGCAGTATTAGGTTTAGGTAACATTGGCCCTGAAGCTAGTATTCCTGTTATGGAAGGTAAAGCTGTGTTGTTCAAAAGTTTTGCTGGTGTGAATGGTGTACCTATTGCACTTGATACAACTGATACTGAGGAAATTATTAAGACAGTTAAATTAATCCAACCTAATTATGGTGGTATAAACTTAGAGGATATCTCAGCACCACGTTGTTTTGAAATCGAGGAGCGATTGAAAAAAGAGACCAACATTCCCGTCTTCCACGATGATCAACATGGTACAGCGATAGTGACAATGGCAGGATTAATCAATGCACTTAGAATTGTTGATAAAGATTTATCAGATATTAAAGTCGTTCTTAATGGTGCAGGCGCAGCAGGAATAGCTATTGTGAAATTACTTTATTCATATGGTGTTAGAAATATGGTTATGTGTGACTCAAGAGGTGCCATATTTGAAGGAAGAAGTTATGGCATGAATGACACAAAAGAATACGTCGCTAAATGGACAAACAAAGATAAAACTGAAGGCGAACTTAGTGAAGTTATTAAAGATGCTGACGTATTTATAGGTGTATCTATTGCGGACCTACTTTCTAAAGAAATGGTAGAGAGCATGGCCAAAAATCCAATTATTTTTGCAATGGCGAATCCTAATCCTGAAATCAATCCTAACGATGCTAAAGATGCTGGTGCGAAAGTTGTTGGAACTGGACGTTCAGATTATCCAAACCAAATTAATAATGTATTAGCATTCCCAGGTATATTTAGAGGTGCATTGGATACAGAAGCAACCCATATTAACGAAGAAATGAAAAAAGCTGCAGTTGAAGCGATTGCAGACTTAATCGATAGTAAAGAATTAGAACCAAATTATTGTATTCCTGGACCATTTGATAAACGTGTTGCGCCATCTGTTGCTCGTGAGGTTGCTAAAGCAGCTATGGAATCTGGTGTAGCTCGAATTGAAGTTGATCCACAAGATGTGTATGATAAAACAATGAAATTAACAGATTTAAAATAATATTGATAAATATATTCATATAGAATACTATATTTGGATGAAGTTTAATTATAACGTCATTTATAACGTGTAAGTTACAAATGTCGTTATAGTACTTCATCACTATACATAATTATAAATGCTTCATGAGTATAAATTTAATCCTTATAAAGGTCAGAGGTTTTTGGAGGTTTCCCTATGTTTAAAGATTTTTTTAATCGAACAAAGAAAAAGAAATATCTAACAGTTCAAGATTCTAAACAAAATGATGTACCAGCAGGAATCATGACTAAATGTCCTAAATGCAAAAAGATCATGTATACCAAAGAATTAGATGAGAACTTAAATGTATGCTTCAATTGTGACCACCATATTTCATTATCTGCTTACAAAAGAATCGAAGCAATTTCTGACGAAGGTACATTTAATGAATTTGATAAAGGCATGACATCTGCTAATCCTTTAGATTTTCCTGGTTACATTGAGAAGATTGAAAAGGATCAGAAAAAGACAGACTTAAATGAAGCCGTTGTGACTGGTACTGCTAAATTAGATGGTATTGAATACGGTGTAGCCGTAATGGATGCACGTTTTAGAATGGGTAGTATGGGTTCAGTTGTTGGTGAAAAAATTTGCCGAATCATTGATTATTGTACTGAGCATCGATTACCATTTATCTTGTTCTCTGCAAGTGGTGGTGCCCGTATGCAAGAAGGTATTATTTCATTAATGCAAATGGGTAAAACTAGTGTGTCATTAAAAAGACATTCTGACGCAGGATTACTATATATTTCATATATTACGAATCCTACTACAGGTGGTGTGTCTGCAAGTTTTGCATCAGTGGGTGATATTAATTTAAGTGAACCCAAAGCATTAATCGGTTTCGCTGGACGACGCGTGATTGAACAAACGATTAATGAAAAATTACCAGAAGATTTCCAAACTGCTGAATTTTTATTGGAACATGGTCAACTTGATAAAGTAATACATCGTAAAGACATGAGAACAACACTTGCTAATATATTAAATCTGCATCAAGAGGTGAAAAGCTAATGCTTGATTTTGAAAAGCCACTTTTTGAAATTAGAAAGAAAATTGATTCGTTAAAAGAATCTCAAGAAAAGAATGATGTTGATTTACAAGAAGAAATCGATATGCTTGAAGCTTCTTTAGAACGCGAAACAAAAAAAGTTTATACAAATTTAAAACCATGGGATAGAGTACAAATAGCTAGATTACCAGATAGACCGACATCTTTAGATTATATCCCTATGATTTTTGATTCATTTATAGAATTACATGGAGATCGTAATTTTAGAGATGATCCAGCTATGATCGGCGGTATTGGTTACTTAAATGGAAAGGCAGTAACTGTTGTAGGTCAACAACGTGGTAAAGATACTAAAGATAATATTTATCGTAATTTTGGTATGGCACATCCAGAAGGTTATAGAAAAGCATTAAGACTTATGAAACAGGCTGAAAAGTTTAATCGACCTATATTCACATTTATTGATACTAAAGGTGCATACCCTGGTAAGGCAGCTGAAGAAAGAGGGCAAAGTGAATCTATTGCTACCAATTTAATAGAAATGGCTTCTTTAAAAGTACCTGTCATTGCAGTCGTTATCGGTGAAGGTGGTAGTGGTGGTGCACTTGGTATCGGTATTGCTAACAGAGTATTAATGCTTGAAAACAGTACGTACTCTGTTATTTCTCCAGAAGGTGCAGCAGCATTACTATGGAAAGATAGTAATTTGGCTAAAATTGCTGCAGAAACAATGAAAATCACAGCACATGACTTACATGAATTAAAGGTAATAGATGATGTGATTAACGAGCCACTTGGCGGCGCACATAAAGAAATGGAGACTCAAGCGCAATCTATTAAAAAGGCGTTTGTTACTCATCTAAATGAATTAGAACAGCTTAATAAGGAACAATTAGTTGAAGATCGCTTTAATAAATTTAGAAATATAGGTTCTTTTGTAGAATAAAGAGGAATAGAGTAGTAGTCATTTTATAGACTATTACTCTATTTTTAATATTGTTAAAATAAAAGTCAAAATTAAAAACGTTTACATCAATATAACTCCTTTCTTTTGATGGAAGAAGTAAAAAATTTGTGGTAATTTAGAGTTGAAGATAAATCTAGTTATAGAAAGGTATGTCGTCATGAAGAAAATTGCAGTTTTGACTAGCGGTGGAGATTCACCGGGGATGAATGCTGCCGTTAGAGCAGTTGTACGTACAGCAATTTACAATAATATTGAAGTTTATGGTGTATATCACGGTTATCAAGGATTAGTAGAAGATGATATTCATAAACTTGAATTAGGATCAGTTGGAGATACTATCCAACGTGGTGGGACATTCTTATTCTCAGCAAGATGTCCTGAATTTAAAGAAGAAGAAGTACGTAAAGTTGCTATTAACAATCTACGTAAAAGAGAAATTGAAGGCTTAGTAGTTATTGGTGGGGATGGCAGTTACCGTGGCGCTCAACGTATAAGTGAAGAGTGTAAAGAAATACAAACCATTGGTATTCCTGGTACAATCGATAATGATATTAACGGTACCGACTTTACGATTGGATTCGACACAGCACTTAATACGATTATTGATTCAGTCGATAAAATTCGTGATACAGCATCAAGTCATGCAAGAACATTTATCGTTGAAGTAATGGGTCGTGACTGTGGTGACTTAGCGCTATGGGCAGGCTTATCTGTAGGTGCTGAAACGATTGTCGTACCAGAAGTTGATACAGATATTAAAGAAGTAGCTGAAAAGATAGAGCAAGGTATTAAACGTGGTAAAAAACACTCAATCGTTATGGTTGCTGAAGGATGTATGAGCGGTCAAGAATGTGCTGATGAATTAAGTAAATATATTAATATTGATACAAGAGTTTCAGTATTAGGACACATTCAACGTGGAGGTAGCCCTTCAGGAGCTGACCGTGTTTTAGCATCAAGATTAGGTGGTCACGCCGTTGAATTATTAAAGAAAGGTGAAACTGCCAAAGGTGTTGGTATTAAACATAACCAATTAACAGCGACACCATTCGATGAAATATTTGGTCATTCAAGTCATAAGTTTGATCAACAAATTTATCAACTAGCTAAAGAGTTATCTATATAAATTTCAGGAGGATTTTAAAATGAGAAAGACTAAAATTGTATGTACTATTGGACCAGCTTCAGAATCAGAAGAAATGCTTGAAAAATTAATGAATGCTGGTATGAACGTGGCACGTTTGAACTTTTCACACGGAAGCCATGAAGAACATAAAGGTAGAATTGATACAATTCGCAAAGTTGCTAAACGTTTAAATAAAACAGTAGCTATCCTTTTAGATACAAAAGGGCCAGAAATTCGTACACATAATATGAAAGATGGCATCATTGATTTAGAAAAAGGTAAAGAAGTTATTGTAAGCATGACAGAAGTTGAAGGTACGCCAGAGAAATTCTCTGTTACTTACGACAACTTAATCAACGATGTTCAAGTAGGTTCATATATTTTATTAGATGATGGTTTAGTTGAATTACAAGTTAAAGACATTGACCATGATAAAGGTGAAGTTAAATGTGACATCTTAAACAGTGGAGAATTAAAAAATAAAAAAGGTGTTAACTTACCAGGTGTGAAAGTAAACTTACCAGGTATCACTGACAAAGATGCAGACGACATTAGATTTGGTATCAAAGAAGATGTAGATTTCATCGCTGCAAGCTTCGTTCGTCGTCCAAGTGACGTTTTAGATATTCGTGAAATCTTAGAACAAGAAAAAGCAAATATTACTATTTTCCCTAAAATTGAAAACCAAGAAGGTATCGATAATATCGAAGAAATTCTTGAAGTATCTGATGGTTTAATGGTAGCTCGTGGTGATATGGGTGTTGAAATTCCACCTGAAAAAGTACCAATGGTTCAAAAAGACTTAATTAGAAAATGTAATAAATTAGGTAAACCAGTAATCACAGCTACACAAATGCTTGATTCTATGCAACGTAATCCACGTGCTACTCGTGCGGAAGCTAGTGACGTTGCGAATGCAATCTATGATGGTACAGATGCAGTAATGTTATCTGGTGAAACTGCTGCAGGTTTATACCCAGAAGAAGCAGTTAAAACAATGAGAAACATTGCAGTTTCAGCAGAAGCAGCACAAGACTATAAAAAATTATTATCTGACAGAACTAAATTAGTTGAAACATCATTAGTGAATGCTATTGGTATCTCAGTGGCACATACTGCATTAAACTTAAATGTTAAAGCTATTGTTGCTGCAACTGAAAGTGGTTCAACAGCTCGTACAATTTCTAAATATCGTCCACATTCAGACATTATTGCTGTAACACCAAGTGAAAAAACTGCACGCCAATGTGCTATTGTTTGGGGTGTTTACCCAGTAGTTAAAGAAGGACGTAAAAACACTGATGCATTATTAAATAATGCAGTAGCAACTGCAGTTGAAACTGAAAGAGTTCAAAATGGTGATTTAATTATTATCACTGCAGGTGTACCAACAGGTGAAAAAGGTACTACAAATATGATGAAAATTCACTTAGTTGGTGATGAAATTGCTAAAGGTCAAGGTGTAGGTCGTGGATCAGTAGTAGGTACTGCTGTTGTCGCTGATTCTGCTAGTGATTTAGAAGATGTTGATTTAAGTGATAAAATCATCGTCACTAACTCTGTAGATGAAACATTAGTACCATACGTAGATCAAGCTATTGGTTTAATCACTGAAGAAAATGGTATTACATCACCAAGTGCTATTGTTGGTTTAGAAAAAGGTATTCCAACTGTAGTAGGTGTTGAAAATGCTACAAAAGAAATTAAAGATGATATGTTAGTTACTGTTGATGCAGCTAACGGTAAAGTATTCGAAGGTTATGCTAACGTACTTTAATTAACAGTATTTTAATTAAATAGATTGATGATGAAATCAGAAACACCACTTCCAAACAATTAAAATTGGAAGTGGTGTTTTTTGCTTTATAACTCGTTTTTAATATGATCTGTTACATCATTAGTGTATGTAAAAATATATTTTATATTAGTTAAATATGTAGACCATAAGTAATATTGATATTAAATATAAAAAAGCCAGTAAATGAATTGATGATAAATCATTTACTGGCTCATTTTTATTTTGTTAAAGACTATTTAGATGCAGTACTTGCTTTTTTATATCTCCAATACATTAATCCTAATATTACAAACCATAACGGCGTTAAATAAATTGCACGTCTAGTTGTTTCATTAACAAATAATAAACCGAATACTAAGATAAAGAATAATAAGATGACGTAGCCCATATATTTACCACCAGGTAATTTATATGTAGACGCCTTGTGTAATTCTGGATTCTTACTACTGTAATTAATATAAGCAATGATAATTAAAGCCCATACGATTAGGAACAATACAGTAGATAATGTTGTTACATATGTGAACACTAATGTTGCATCTGGGAAAATGTAATTCAATAGTGCTGCAATTAATAATAATGCTGAAGATCCAATAATTGCTACATGTGGCACACCGTTCTTGTTAGTTTTGCTAAACGCAGGTGGTGCTTGTTTGTTATCAGATAATCCGAACAACATTCTACTGTTTGAGAAAATACCACTATTACATGATGATGCTGCAGCAGTTAATACAACGAAGTTAATTAAACCAGCTGCAAATGGAATTCCAATAAGTGTAAATAGTTTAACAAATGGACTATTATCTGGATCGACTTTATCCCAAGGAATGATTGACATAATCACAGCTAGGGCACCAACATAAAAGATTAATATACGAATTGGTACACTGTTGATAGCTTTTGGAATAGTTGATTCAGGATCTTTCGTTTCACCGGCAGTTACACCAATCATTTCGATACCAACGAATGAGAACACTGCCATTTGGAATGACATGAAGAATCCTGATGCTCCTTTAGGAAAAATACCATGATTGTATAGATTAGTTAAGCTTGCATGTCCAAATTGCGTTTTGTATGCAAATAAGATCATAACAGCCCCAACAACAATTAACCCTATGATTGTTACAATTTTGATAATAGAGAACCAAAACTCTAATTCACCAAATAACTTAGCGCTTAGTAAGTTAAATGACATCAAAATAAGTACACAGAATAATGCACTAATCCAGTTAGGAATATGTGGAAACCAAAAACTAACATATTTAGCTACTGCGGTAACCTCTGCCATACCAGTAATTATCCAACATAGCCAATATGTCCAACCAGTAACAAATCCTGCAAATGGACCTATATATGTATTAGTTACGTCCGCAAATGATTTGAAACTTGTGTTTTGAATAATAATTTCACCTAATCCACGCATAAACATGAATAGCATGAATCCAATAAAGATGTACGTGAGTAGTATTGAGGGACCCGTCATGGCAATCGTTTGTCCAGCACCCAGGAATAATCCTGTCCCAATAGCGCCTCCAATAGCAATTAATTGCACATGGCGATTGCTCAATTCTCTTTGTAGATTATCAGCCATAAGACCTCTCCCTTACTTTTAGATAATTATATTATGCACTTAAATAGCTTTTTATACAATTTATTTATTAAAAAAGTGTTAAAATACACTCCTAGATAATTAGTATTTTTTAATCAAGCTTGATAACCAAATAAAAACTTTGTATTCAATTTAATTTTCAAAACAATTTAAAAGGCCAAAATGTTGGTTTCATGGTACTTAGAACATTTTTAACATTTATGTTATATATGAATCAATACCAAACTTACATATATATAGTAATTTATTTTGTTTCACAAAAACTTAATAATTAGCTATAATACTAGTTGAAAGCCATTTCATAAAGAAATAGTAAAGGGGAAATTTATCATGGCAGAATTACAAAGAGGTTTGGAAGGGGTAATTGCAGCTGAAACTAAAATCAGCTCAATCATCGATAGTCAATTAACATACGCAGGATATGATATTGACGATCTTGCAGAAAATGCCCAGTTTGAAGAAATCATCTTTTTATTATGGAACTATAGATTGCCAAATAAAGAAGAATTACAAGAACTTAAATCAAAATTATATGAGTATATGACACTTAATCCTAGAGTGTATAAACATTTTGAAGAGTACGTAACTGATAAAGTACATCCAATGGCTGCATTACGTACTTCAGTATCATACATTGCTCATTTCGATCCAGATGCTGAAGACGAATCAGATGAAAAGAAATATGAAAGAGCAATTCGTATTCAAGCTAAAATTGCATCATTAGTTACAGCTTTCGCACGTGTACGTGAAGGTAAAGAACCATTAAAACCAAATTCAGATTTAAGCTACGCTGGAAACTTCCTATACATGTTAAAAGGTGAATTACCAACTGATATTGAGGAAGAAGCTTTCAACAAAGCTTTAATTTTACATGCTGATCACGAATTAAATGCATCTGCATTCACTGCTCGTTGTGCAGTATCTTCTTTATCTGATATGTATTCAGGTATTGTTGCTGCTGTTGGTTCATTAAAAGGACCTTTACATGGTGGTGCTAATGAACGCGTGATGGCTATGTTATCTGAAGTAGGCTCATTAGACAATGTAGATAACTATTTAGACAAAAAAATAGCTAATAAAGAAAAAATTATGGGCTTCGGTCACCGTGTGTATAAAGAAGGTGACCCACGTGCTAAGTATTTACGAGAAATGAGTAGAAAAATCACTGAAGAAACTGGACAAAGCGAATTATATGAAATGTCATTAGCTATTGAAAAACGCATGAAGGAAGAAAAAGGATTAATTCCTAACGTCGATTTCTTTAGTGCGTCAGTTTATCACAGTATGGACATTCCACATGATTTATTTACACCAATCTTTGCAGTAAGTCGTACATCAGGTTGGATTGCACATATTCTTGAGCAATATAGAGATAATAGAATCATGCGTCCAAGAGCGAATTACATTGGTGAAACAAATCGTAAATACGTTCCTATTGAAGAAAGATAATCAAATCATCTATAGTATTAGGTGAATTCAAACAAATTACTTGGAGGTCAAATTTTATGACAGCAGAAAAAATTACTCAAACTAAAGATGGATTAAATGTACCAAACGAACCAATTATTCCTTTCATTATCGGTGACGGAATCGGACCAGATATTTGGAAAGCAGCTAGTCGTGTTATCGATGCTGCAGTTGAAAAAGCATATAATGGCGAAAAACGCATCGAATGGAAAGAAGTTTTAGCTGGACAAAAAGCATATGACAATACTGGTGAATGGTTACCACAAGAAACTTTAGACACTATTAAAGAATATTTAATTGCTGTAAAAGGTCCTTTAACTACTCCAATCGGTGGCGGTATCCGTTCATTAAACGTAGCATTAAGACAAGAACTAGACTTGTTTACTTGCTTACGCCCTGTACGTTGGTTCCAAGGTGTACCATCACCAGTTAAACGCCCTCAAGACGTAGATATGGTTATTTTCCGTGAAAATACTGAAGATATCTATGCAGGTATTGAATTCAAAGAAGGTACGCCAGAAGTTAAAAAAGTAATTGACTTCTTACAAGATGAAATGGGCGCAACAAATATTCGTTTCCCAGAAACTTCAGGTATTGGTATTAAACCAGTATCTAAAGAAGGTACTGAAAGATTAGTTAGAGCTGCTATCCAATATGCAATTGATAATAACCGTAAAGCTGTAACTTTAGTTCACAAAGGTAACATTATGAAATTTACTGAAGGTTCATTTAAACAATGGGGTTACGATTTAGCTCATAATGAATTTGCTGATCAAGTATTCACTTGGCAACAATATGATGAAATTGTAGAAAAAGAAGGTAAAGACGCTGCGAATGAAGCACAATCAAAAGCTGAACAAGAAGGTAAAATTATCGTTAAAGACTCAATCGCTGATATCTTCTTACAACAAATTTTAACTCGTCCATCTGAACATGAAGTTGTTGCTACAATGAACTTAAATGGTGACTACATTTCAGATGCATTAGCTGCTCAAGTAGGTGGTATTGGCATTGCACCTGGTGCAAATATCAACTATGAAACTGGTCATGCTATCTTTGAAGCTACTCATGGTACAGCACCTAAATATGCTGGGTTAAACAAAGTAAACCCATCTTCTGAACTATTAAGTTCAGTATTAATGTTAGAACACTTAGGATGGCAAGAAGCTGCTGATAAAATTACAGACTCTATAGAAGCAACAATCGCTTCTAAAATAGTTACTTATGACTTTGCTCGTCTAATGGATGGTGCGACAGAAGTATCAACTTCAGAGTTTGCTGACGAATTAATCAAAAACTTAAAATAATAGATGATATTGAACTAAACGGATTGGGAAACCAATCCGTTTTTTTTATTAAGATTTTGTAAATTACTAGTGTTTCAATATCATTTTTTATAAAAAAATGATAGTTTAATTAATGAAATGACAATATTAATCCAATGTTAGCTTAATATAAGTATCATTATAATTGGATTGTTAAGTTTATGTAAATTTGATGTGTAGGTATGTTATTTGTATTTAAACATCAGTTATAATAAACATGTAATTTAAATGGGGGAGGCACATCATGTCACAAAAAGTATTAGTCGTTGACGATGAACAATCGATCGTTACGTTACTTAAATATAATTTAGAAACAGCTGGATACATAGTAGAAGTAGCCTATGACGGTGAAGAAGCACTACAAAAGGTTGAATTGTCTCAACCAGATTTAATTGTTTTAGACGTTATGTTACCTAAAAAAGATGGTATTGAAGTTTGTAAAACAATTAGATCTGATAAAAATTTAGTACCTATTCTTATGCTTACGGCAAAGGATGATGAATTTGATAGGGTATTAGGTTTGGAACTAGGTGCTGATGACTATATGACTAAACCTTTCTCACCAAGAGAAGTCGTGGCAAGAGTAAAAGCAATTTTAAGACGTTCACAATTCGTCAATGAAGTTGAACAAAGTGAAACAGATGATGAGGATATTATTATTGATTCAATCCGTATTCGTCCTGAATTTTTCGAAGTATATAAAGATGATGAGTTATTAGAACTTACGCCAAAAGAATTTGAATTATTACTTTATCTTATTGAACGACAAGGTCGTGTGATTACTAGAGAACATATGTTGAATTCTGTATGGAATTACGAGTTCGCAGGTGATTCTCGTATCGTTGATGTCCATATTAGTCATTTGAGAGACAAATTAGAAGAGAACCCTAAACAACCTAAATTAATTAAAACTGTTAGAGGATTAGGCTATAAATTGGAGCGTCCTAAAAGTTAATGTTGAAATTCCACCATCGTCTTTTAATATTAATTAGTACTATTACGATTATTAGTTTTATAGGTTTAGGTGCAATTGTCCACAACATGATTTATCAAACATTAACACAAAATCAGACAAAGGAACTTGAAAAAGAATCGCGTAACTATGTCAGCTTATATAACGATAATAAAAAAAGTGAGATTAAAAATATTGCTAATAATCAAGAGAATATAATCGTAATCAAGAAAAACGATAAAGTGATATTCACGACTGATGAAAAAGAAAAGATAGATAAACGTATAGATAACGAGGCAAATCCCTCACAATTGATTCATAAAAATACGAAACTTGGTTTGAAGTATACGTTTAAAAGTCAAATTGATGATAAAACTGTTTACATAAGTGGAATTAATGATGAAATATTAGACCTGCAAAAAGAAATGTGGAAGTACATATCAATTGTAGGTGTGATTGTATTAATTACAGTTTATCTAGCTAGTAGAAGTATCAATCGTACATATATTAGACCCATAAATGAAGTAACATATGCTACTTCATTATTGGCGGATGGTTATTATCATGTTCGTGTACCCGAAAGTAACGTCAAAGAAACTAAAGCATTGTTTGTAACGACAAATGAGCTTGCAAGACGGTTACAGAAATTAAATAATAGACAAAAAATCCAATCTAATAGATTAAAAACGACATTAGAAAATATACCAAGTTCAGTATTAATGATTGATAAACATGGTGAAATTGTCGTAGCGAACTCGGCATATTATGAAGTATTTAGTCCTGAACAAAGTGTGGAAAATAAAAGTTATATTGGTTTTATCAATGATAAAATTGAAAAGTTAATCATGGAAAGTTTTAGAACTGAGAAAGTGATTTATGATCAGATTGAAGTAGATATCAATAATGTTCACACAAAATATTTTGATGTATCATGTGTACCAATACTATCTAAATCGAAGAAAAAGCTACAAGGTATGGTGGTCGTATTGCATGATATTACTAATTTGCAAAAGTTAGAAAACCTACGTCGAGAATTTGTAGCTAACGTCTCACACGAACTTAAAACACCGATTACTTCAATTAAAGGATTCGCTGAAACATTGATTGAAGGTGCTAAAAACGATGAAGAATCGCTTAATATGTTCTTAAATATCATCCTGAAAGAATCGAATAGAATCGAATCACTTGTGATGGATTTACTAGATTTATCGCATATTGAGCAACAAAATGAAATAACAACGAGTTATATGAATTTATCTGAATTAGCTTATACAACGATAGATAATTTACAAAATCAAGCTCAGAATAAAAATATAACAATTGAATCTAAAATTGAACGTGATGTTATTTTCAAAGCAAATGAAAATAAAATTGCTCAAGTTATTACCAATTTATTATCTAATGCCATCAATTATTCAACCAATGATAATAAAGTTATTGTAAGTGTGTATCGTGAAGGTAAGAGGGTTAACCTAGAAATTCAAGACTTTGGTATAGGTATTAGTGCTGAGGAACAAAAACATATTTTTGAAAGATTTTATCGAGTTGATAAAGCACGAAGTAGAGATTCCGGCGGTACTGGGTTAGGATTATCGATTACTAAGCATATTGTTGAATCGCATAATGGAAGAATTAGTGTAATTAGTCGTTTAAATGAGGGTTCGACCTTTAAAGTGACGTTTTTCGATGAAGATTAAATATTAAGAACCACACCCTAAAATGATTGAATTCATAAAGGCGTGTGGTTCTTATTTTAGTTCAATGAATTATGAGACAATGGTACTTAATGTTTAATGACGATACACTGTTTATGCTAAAATATATTTAAATATGTGCTGGAGGTTTATAACGTGAATAAATTAGTATTAATTGATGGTAATAGTTTAAGCTTTAGAGCTTTCTATGCTTTACCATTACTTTCAAATAAGGCAGGCATACATACTAATGCAGTATATGGCTTTGCGATGTTACTAGAGAAAATTCTTAAAGAAGAACAACCTAATCACTTTTTAGTGGCGTTTGATGCAGGTAAAACAACTTTCAGACATTCTAAATATAGTGAATATAAAGGTGGTAGACAAAAAACTCCACCTGAGTTAAGTGAACAATTCCCATATATTCGTCAATTATTAGATGCATATCACATAAAAAGATATGAATTAGAGAATTATGAAGCAGATGATATTATTGGTACTTTGAGTAATGAAGCGGACAAAGCTGGGTTTGAAACTATCATAATTACTGGCGATAGAGATTTAACGCAGCTTGCTACTGATCATGTCACAATTTACTATACTAAAAAAGGTGTAACAGATGTCGATCATTATACACCAGACTTTATCGCTGAAAAATATAACGGATTAACACCAAATCAAATTATTGATATGAAAGGGTTAATGGGCGATACTTCAGATAATATACCGGGCGTAGCTGGCGTAGGCGAAAAAACAGCAATTAAATTACTAAATCAATTCAATACTGTAGAAGGCGTTTATGACAATATAAATAGTGTTTCAGGTAAAAAACTTAAAGAAAAACTTGAAAATAGTAAAGATGATGCTTTAATGAGTAAAGATTTAGCTACCATTAATGTTGAAAGCCCAATCGAAGTTAATTTAGAAGATACTAAAATGGAAGCAGACATTGATGAAACTGAAAAAATTGAGCTCTTTAAAAAATTAGAATTTAACCAACTTTTAGCAGAAATAGATTCATTTGAAGCAACTCAAGAACAAAAAGATAAAGTCTTTGAGATTGAGTCAGATTTTGACCATATTAATTTTAATGATTTAGATGAGGCGACCATTCATTTTGAGCTAGAAGATAGTAATTATTTAAAAGATAATATATTAAAATTTGGACTTTATACTGGAGAACATCATGTTGTTATCAATGCAGATGAAATTAAACAATTTTCAGATTTAGTCAATTGGTTAGAAAATCCAAATACAGCAAAAACTGTTTATGATGCTAAGAAAACTTATGTTGTTGCTCATAGACTAGATATCGATATTCAAAACATTCAGTTTGATGTCATGTTGTCTAGTTATATTATCGATCCATCAAGAACCATTGACGATGTGAATTCAGTTGTTTCTTTATATGGACAACATTATGTGCAGGATAACGTGGCTATTTATGGTAAGGGCAAAAAGCATCATATTCCAGAAGACGATATTTTAAATAAACATGTAGCCTCAATCATTGAAGCGGTAAGTGCATCGAAATCAGAAATGCAAAATCAACTAAAAGAATATAATCAAGAATCTCTATTAGCAGATTTAGAACTACCATTAGCCGAAATATTAAGCGAGATGGAAGAAATTGGAATCTATACAGATGTAAATGATTTACAACAGATGGAGAAAGAGATTCAAGAAAAGCTAGATGTTTTAATTAAAAATATTCATGAAGCTGCGGGTGAAGAATTTAACATTAATTCACCTAAACAACTTGGCGTGGTATTATTTGAAACACTAGAATTACCAGTGATTAAAAAAACTAAAACAGGCTACTCTACTGCTGTTGATGTATTGGAACAATTACAAGGTCAACACCCAATTATTGATTATATTTTAGAATATCGTCAATTATCAAAATTACAATCTACGTATGTAGAAGGATTACAAAAAGTGATTAGTGAAGATAATCGCATTCATACACGTTTTAATCAAACATTAGCTCAAACTGGGCGATTGTCAAGTGTGGATCCTAATTTACAAAATATACCTATTCGTTTAGAAGAAGGTAGGAAAATTAGAAAAGCATTTAAACCGACATCTACAGATAGTGTTATTTTAAGTGCCGATTATTCTCAAATCGAATTAAGGGTTTTAGCACATATTACACAAGATGAAAGTATGAAAGAAGCATTCATAAATGGTCATGATATTCATACAGCGACTGCAATGAAGGTTTTCGATGTGGAAGCGGATGAAGTTGATAGTTTAATGCGTAGACAAGCGAAAGCCGTTAACTTTGGAATTGTGTATGGCATAAGTGATTATGGATTAAGCCAAAGTTTAGGAATTACACGTAAAAAGGCGAAAGCATTTATTGATGATTATTTAGATAGTTTTCCAGGAGTCAAACAATATATGTCAGATATTGTGAAAGATGCTAAAGCTCAAGGTTTTGTAGAAACATTATTACATCGTCGTAGATATATTCCAGATATTACAAGTCGTAATTTTAATTTAAGAAGTTTTGCAGAAAGAACAGCAATGAATACGCCAATTCAAGGCAGTGCGGCAGATATTATCAAATTGGCTATGGTGCAATTCAATAAAGAAGTACAACATACTAAATATCACGCGAAACTATTATTGCAAGTTCATGACGAATTAATCTTTGAAGTACCAAAAGATGAAGTAGAATCATTCAGTCAGTTTGTAGAAGACATTATGGAGTCTGCACTAGAATTAGATGTGCCACTAAAAGTTGACTCAAGTTACGGTGCGACATGGTATGATGCAAAATAAAGGAAGGTTTGAATATGCCAGAACTACCAGAAGTAGAACATGTTAAACGTGGGATTGAGCCGTATGCCATAAATACTACGATAAATAAAATTACTTTTTCAGAAAATGTAAAAAAAGGTAAAGAAGATAATAGAGAGACGATTATCAAAGGAATGACGCTTGATAGTTTTCAACGTTTAACAGAAGGTTATACAATTACCAAAATTGAGCGTAGAAGTAAATATATTGTATTTTATATTAATCGGGATTCAGAACAACGTATTTTGATTAGTCATTTAGGTATGGCTGGTGGATTTTTCGTTGTTGATCATTTAGAACAAATTGCTGTACCTAATTATCGTAAACATTGGCAAGTTATTTTTGAATTAGACAATGGTAAAAAATTAATCTATTCAGATATTCGTCGCTTTGGAGAAATTAGAAATGTGAGTAGCTTCGATGCATATCCTTCATTTTTAAGTATAGCTCCTGAACCATTTGACGAAGATGCAATGCAACATTTTTTAGATATTACCAATAAAAAGAATTATGCTAAAAAACCGATTAAACAAGTGATTTTAGATCATAAAGTTATATCTGGTTGCGGAAATATTTATGCGTGTGAAGCTCTATTTAGAGCGGGCATTTTACCCAGTCGACTAACGCAAGATTTAACGCAACAAGAAAAAGAAATGGTATTTTATCATGTTCGATCTGTATTAAATGAGGGTATAAAATATGGAGGAACAAGCATTTCCGATTATCGTCATGCCGATGGTAAAACAGGGGAAATGCAGTTACATCTGAATGTTTATAAACAAAAATATTGCAAGGTATGTGGGCACTCAATTGAAACGAAAGTCATCGCATCTAGAAATAGTCACTATTGCCCGACTTGTCAGAAATAAAGGAAGCGTGAAAATATGTCAAAAGTAATAGGACTTACTGGTGGTATCGCATCAGGTAAATCAACTGTATCTGAATTGTTAACAGCGTTTGGATTTAAAGTAGTAGATGCGGACACAGCTGCAAGAGAAGCAGTTGCTAAAGGAACACCAGGTATAGCGAAGGTAAAAGAAGTTTTTGGCGAAGAAGCTATTGATGAAAATGGCGAGATGGACAGAAAATATATGGGTGAATTAGTATTTAATAATCCAGGCGAACGTATTAAGTTAAATGAAATTGTTCATCCTAAAGTTAGAGAAATAATGGAAGAAAAGAAGCAACAATTTTTAAATGAAGGCCATAACGTAATTATGGATATACCACTTTTATTTGAAAATGAATTGCAAGATACCGTAGATGAAGTATGGCTTGTTTACACATCTGAAAGTATTCAAATTGATCGTTTAATGGAAAGAAATGATTTAACTCAAGAAGAAGCAAAAGCAAGAGTATATAGCCAAATATCTATTGATAAGAAAAGTAGAATGGCTGACCACGTGATTGATAATCTTGGGGATAAACTGGAACTAAAGCAAAATTTAGAAAAGTTACTTAGTGAAAAAGGTTATATTGAGAAATAATTCAAATAGTAACTATTTATTAAGCCTGAGACATTTAAAAATGACTCAGGTTTTTTTATATGATTACTGAGTAACTATAGAATCTTTTATATTTATAGCGTTATTAGATGATATTGAATTCGATATCATTTAATAACTAAATCTTATTATGATTGATTATAATTTGCGTTTGTAAAGTTTTGGTAAACGCTTTCAAAAATAATTTATTATGTTATACTAATGCCATAAAGTATAACATATAAATAAATGGTCAAGGGGTGCTTTAAATGACAACGAATATAGCAATTAACGGTATGGGTAGAATAGGTAGAATGGTATTAAGAATTGCTTTAAAAAATGAAAACTTAAGCGTAAAAGCAATTAATGCAAGTTACCCTCCAGAAACAATTGCACATCTTATCAATTATGATACAACTCATGGTAAGTTCGACGAAAAAGTAGAAGCTACTGAAAATGGCATTCGTTATAAAAATCAAGATATCAAATTAGTTTCAGATAGAAATCCAGAAAACTTACCTTGGAAAGAACTTGATATAGATGTTGTCATCGAAGCAACTGGTAAATTCAATCATGGTGATAAAGCTATTGCACATATTAATGCTGGTGCAAAAAAAGTATTATTAACAGGTCCATCTAAAGGTGGTCATGTTCAAATGATTGTGAAAGGTGTCAATGATGAAAAGCTAGATGTTAATGAATACGATATTTTCAGTAATGCATCATGCACAACTAACTGTATTGGGCCGGTTGCTAAAGTATTAAATGATGAATTTGGTATTGTGAATGGTCTGATGACTACAGTACACGCAATTACTAATGACCAAAAGAATATTGACAACCCACATAAAGATTTACGTAGAGCGCGTTCATGTAATGAAAGTATAATTCCGACATCTACAGGCGCTGCGAAAGCATTAAAAGAGGTACTACCTGAAGTAGAAGGTAAATTACATGGAATGGCACTAAGAGTACCAACTAAGAATGTTTCACTTGTAGATTTAGTTGTAGATTTAGAACAAAATGTAACAGTAGAACAAATTAATGATGCATTCAAAAATGCAAATTTAGATGGTGTATTGGATGTAGAAAGCGAACCACTTGTTTCAGTAGATTTTAATACAAATCCAAATTCTGCAGTAATTGATGCACAATCTACAATGGTTATGGGTGATAAAAAAGTTAAAGTTATCGCTTGGTATGATAATGAATGGGGATATTCAAACAGAGTTGTTGAAGTAGCAGAACAAATTGGTAAATTGATAGAATCTCATAAAGCAGTAGAAGCTGTATAAAAATCATTTTTTAGCGACTGCCAATGTAACTTTTAATGCTAAAGGTTACATTGGCAGTTTTTTTGTTCTTATAAAGTGGGGGTATCAAATTTATCATAAATTAAATAGAGAAAAATTTATATTTAACATCATTTTTGAAAATGTCACATTTTTTATTTAGGTTGTTATATTTAATGATATAAAATAGTTTACACTTTTAGTCATATAATTTAAAAGGTGCTTTCTTTTGTAACGTGCGAATTTATAGTATAATTGAGCATAATCTAAATAGAAAAGGGTGACAATCATGAAATGCCCAAAATGTAATTCAACGCATTCGAGAGTAGTAGATTCACGTCATGCAGAAGATGCAAACGCGATTCGTCGAAGAAGAGAATGTGAAAATTGTGGTACAAGATTTACAACATTTGAACATATTGAAGTGAGTCCATTAATAGTAGTGAAGAAAGATGGAACGAGAGAACAATTTTTAAGAGAAAAAATCTTGAATGGATTAGTTAGGTCATGTGAAAAACGTCCAGTGAGATACCAACAACTAGAAGATATAACAAATAAAGTGGAGTGGCAATTAAGAGATGAGGGTCATACTGAGATTTCATCTAGAGAAATCGGAGAACATGTAATGAACTTATTAATGCATGTTGATCAAGTTTCTTATGTTCGCTTTGCTTCTGTATATAAAGAGTTTAAAGATATTGATCAACTATTGGCCTCAATGCAAGGTATTCTTAATGATAATAAACGGAGTGATTTATAAATGGGGTTAAATTCCTTTGAATTAGGGTTAAGACCACAAGATAGTTTTGAAGTGATACAAGATTTTTATTTAAACTCACAACATCTTGAAATATTAAACCGTCTGTTTACACCTTTAATTGGACCTCAAGCAATTGGTTTATATCATTTTATGCATCAATTTTCCAATGATATTGAACAACCATTAACCCATTATGTCATTATGAATGAACTTAAAGAAAATTTAATCGACTTTAGAAATCAAATGGCTTTGTTAGAAGCAATTGGTTTAATGAAATCATTTGTTAAACATGATGAGCAACAAACACATTTTATATATCAATTGATTCAGCCGCCGTCAGCATCCCAATTTTTCAATGACCCTATGTTATCTGTATTTTTATATAGTGAAGTTGATAAAAAAAGATACCAAGTACTAAAGAAACATTTTGAACAAACTTTTAGAGATTTAACGCAGTATCAACAAACAACGAGAAAGTTTACAGATGTCTTTAAAGTACCCAATAGAATATTAGATATCGACACACAAGATATACCTAAAGCGAGTGAGTATCAAGGACTTGATTTGTCTAATGAATCTTTTGATTTTGATATGTTGAAACAGATGTTACATAACCACTTCATTTCAAATGAAATCGTGACAAAATACGCTAAAAGTCTTATTATTCAACTTGCAACTTTATATGGTTTAACGGCTGACGCGATGAAACATATTATATTGAATTCAATTACTAGTGCTCAACAATTATCTTTTGAAGAGATGCGTAAACAAGCGCGTTCATATTATTTAATAGAACATGAAAACCAATTACCTAAATTAGAATTGAATAAAAGCATTAAACAAAGTGAAAATTCGAACCAATCTAATGAAATCCCTAATCCTGAAAATGATACGGAACAATGGCTTCAATTGTTAGAACAGACGAGTCCAATTGATATGTTAGCCTCATGGTCTGAATCAGAACCAACATTGTCTCAAAAGAATATGATTGAAGAATTAATTCATAGAGAAAAAATGAACTTTGGAGTTATTAACATCTTATTACAATTTGTTATGCTCAAAGAAGATATGAAATTACCAAAATCATATATTTTTGAAATTGCTTCGAATTGGAAGAAGAAAGGGATTACTACGGCTAAACAAGCTTATGAATATGCCTTGAAAGTTAATCAACCTAAACCATCTTATGAGAATAAATCGCAACCTTATCAAGGTTATAATCGTAAAAGTAAATTGGTTTCTAGAGAGAAAACACCTAAATGGTTAGAAGAAAGAGATAATCCGAATGCTACAGAACTTTCAAAAGATGAAAAGGATGAACAATTTGAAAAGGATAGACAAGCATTCTTAGAACAATTAAATAAAGATTGGGAGGAGGATTAGATGGAAAGCTTTAAGAATATTGTAGGTTCAAATAAAGATTTCGAAAAGAGAATTGCTAAAATACGTCAGCAAGTTGTTAATGATCCTGATGTTAAGCAATTTTTAAATGAACATCAATCAGAATTAACTAATGCCATGATTGATGAAGATTTAAACGTTCTACAAGAATATAAAGATCAACAAAAGCACTATGATGGGCATCATTATAATGAATGTCCTAATTTTGTTAAAGGCCATATACCAGAATTATATATCGAAAATGAACGTATTAAAATCCGCTATTTGCCATGCCCATGTAAAGTGAAATATGATGAAGAAAGACTTAATTCTCAATTGATTACATCACATCATATGCAGAGAGATACTTTAAATGCAAAGATTAAAGATATTTATACAACTGGACGTAATCGATTGGATATTGCAATGCAAGTTAATGATATATGCAAAAAGTTAATAAATGGTGAGAATGTCAAAGGGCTATATCTGTATGGACCTTTTGGCACTGGAAAGTCATTTATTTTAGGTGCCATAGCAAATCAACTCAAAGCTAAAAAAGTGCCATCTACTATAGTTTATCTTCCCGAATACATTCGCACATTAAAAGGTGGTTTTAAGGACGGGAGTTACGAAAGAAAATTACAAAGAATTCGAGAAGCTAACATTTTAATGCTAGATGATATTGGTGCAGAAGAAGTAACGCCATGGGTTAGAGATGAAGTTATTGGCCCATTATTGCATTATAGAATGGTTCATGAATTACCCACTTTCTTTACTTCTAATTTAAGTTATGATGAATTAGAACACCATTTATCAATGACACGTGAGGGTGCAGAAAAAACGAAAGCAGCTCGAATTATTGAACGTATTAAGACGTTATCCACACCTTATTTCTTAAAAGGTGAAAACTTTAGAAACAATTGATATTTTCATAAAATGTTGTATAATAGAATCAAATCTAAATCGTTGAAACTGTTGAAGACATGATAATTTAATCACTGTTACACAGAAAGCCGTTGTTTGATGAGAATATGGCTAATAAATTAAATTATTACTACTTTAATGCATGGTATTTGTAATGAATACTCGGCTCAAGACCGTTATCTTATGTAGAGAAGACGTTAAAATTGCTCGTTTTTAATCGAGTATTGTTTTAACGCTTAACTAGGGTGGTACCACGACAATCTCGTCCCTGATTTAGGGATGGGATTTTTTTATTTTCTCTATAGTTTTACATTGATTTATTTCAATAAGTCAACGATATGATTTTTTATAATTTAGGAGGTTATAGTATGGATCAAATTAATATTCAATTTCCAGATGGTAATTCAAAGGCATTTGATAAAGGCACTACTACTGAAGATATAGCTCAATCAATCAGTCCAGGTCTACGAAAAAAAGCTGTAGCAGGTAAATTTAATGGACAAATGGTAGATTTAACACGACCGTTAGAAGAAGATGGTGAGATTGAAATTGTTACACCAGGTAGTGATGAAGCATTGGAAGTATTGCGTCATTCAACTGCTCATTTGATGGCTCAAGCATTAAAACGTTTATACGGGGATGTTAAATTTGGTGTAGGTCCTGTCATTGAAGGCGGCTTCTACTATGATTTCGATACAGATGAAAAAATTTCATCAGATGACTTTGAAAAAATTGAAAAAACAATGAAAAAAATTGTCGATGAGAATCATAAAATCGAAAGAAAAGTAGTCACTAGGGATGAAGCTAAAGCATTCTTCAAAGATGATCCATACAAATTAGAATTAATTGATGCAATACCTGAAGATGAAAATGTAACGCTATATAGTCAAGGAGAATTCGCTGATTTATGTAGAGGTGTTCATGTACCATCTACGTCTAAAATTAAAGAATTTAAATTATTATCAACAGCTGGTGCATACTGGCGCGGAGACAGTAATAATAAAATGTTACAACGTATTTACGGTACTGCATTCTTTGATAAAAAAGATTTAAAAGCGCATTTAGAAATGTTGGAAGAGCGCAAAGAACGTGATCACCGTAAAATCGGTAAAGATTTAGAGTTGTTTGCAAATAGTCAACTAGTTGGAGCTGGTTTACCACTATGGTTACCTAATGGTGCTACAATTCGTCGTGAAATTGAACGTTATATTGTAGATAAAGAAGTAAGCATGGGATATGACCACGTATATACACCAGTATTAGCAAATGTTGATTTATATAAAACATCCGGACATTGGGATCACTATCAAGAGGACATGTTCCCACCTATGAAATTAGATGAGACAGAAGAAATGGTATTACGTCCGATGAACTGTCCTCACCATATGATGATATATAATAATAAACCGCATTCTTATAGAGAATTGCCAATTCGTATTGCCGAATTAGGTACTATGCATAGATATGAAGCTAGTGGTGCTGTATCAGGATTACAACGAGTAAGAGGTATGACTTTGAACGATTCACATATCTTTGTTAGACCTGATCAAATTAAGGAAGAATTCAAACGCGTAGTTAATATGATTCAAGATGTATATAAAGATTTCGGTTTCGAAGACTATCGTTTCAGATTAAGTTATAGAGACCCAGAAGATAAAGAAAAGTATTTTGATGATGATGAAATGTGGAATAAAGCTGAGAACATGATTAAAGAAGCGGCTGACGAATTAGGGTTATCATACGAAGAAGCTATCGGAGAAGCGGCATTTTATGGCCCTAAATTAGATGTGCAAGTTAAAACAGCTATGGGTAAAGAAGAAACATTATCTACAGCACAATTAGATTTCTTATTACCTGAGCGTTTTGAACTCACATACATTGGTCAAGATGGAGAGCAACATAGACCTGTAGTTATTCATCGTGGTGTTGTATCTACAATGGAACGATTTGTTGCATTCTTAACTGAAGAAACTAAAGGTGCATTCCCAACTTGGTTAGCACCAAAACAAGTTGAAATTATCCCAGTTAATTTAGATTTACATTACGACTATGCAAAATCAATTCAAGATGAATTAAAATCTCAAGGTGTTCGTGTTGAAATCGATGATCGTAATGAAAAAATGGGTTATAAAATCCGTGAAGCCCAAATGCAAAAAATCCCTTATCAAATAGTGGTAGGAGATAAAGAAGTAGAAAACAATGAAGTAAATGTACGTAAATACGGTTCTCAAGATCAAGAGACATTAGAAAAAGATGAATTTATTTGGAATTTAGTAGACGAAATCCGTTTAAAAAAGCATAGATAAGCTTGAAATTTAAACGCAGTTCATGTATATTACAAGTTAGTTAAATAAAAAGTTGAGTTAGAGGTTGCAATATTAAAGAGTCGCTTGTCAGAAGTCTTATGGGACATATGTTGAACAAGTTAAAGGTAATGTTGCCGAAACAAGTGATAACCATAATTATGACTTGTTGGGACAGTTGTCGAAAGAAACTGTACTGTCACAGAATGTGATGTGCTACCTTATATAGATAAAAGCAAAGTGGTTGCATATCTTAAAGGTATGTAGCCACTTTTTTGTTTTAGATTTATAAATAAAAGTAACATAATTAAGTGAGATATGGTACAGCTATTGAAATAGATGATGAAACAGATCTTAATGTGTTGTTTCTTTAATAAATGATAAAACAAAATCATAACTGCCTCTAAATACAAAGAAAGGAATCTTCTATGAGTAAAAACAAAAGTCAAAATGAAGGGATACAAAGAGGTTTAAAAGACCGCCACATATCTATGATAGCGATTGGTGGTTGTATTGGAACAGGTCTATTTATGACTTCCGGTGGAGCCATTCACAGCGCTGGTGCCTTAGGTGCTTTGATTGCTTATGCAATTATTGGAGCAATGGTATTCTTCTTAATGACCTCACTAGGCGAGATGGCCACATATTTACCAGTTTCGGGATCATTTAGTACATACGCCACACGATTTGTAGACCCATCTCTAGGGTTTGCATTAGGGTGGAACTATTGGTTTAACTGGGTCATTACAGTAGCTGCAGATGTAACCATTGCCGCTCAGGTCATTCAATATTGGTCCCCAATGCAAAGTGTTCCCGCTTGGGTATGGAGTTGTATATTTTTAGTTATTATCTTTGCACTTAACTCATTGTCAGTTCGAGTATATGGTGAGAGTGAATATTGGTTTGCACTTATAAAAGTTGTTACTGTCATCATATTTATTGTAATAGGATTATTAACTATTGTAGGTATAATGGGTGGTAAATTCGTTGGTTTTGAAACCTTTACTAAAGGAGGCGGCCCTATCCTTGGTGGTAACTTAGGTGGTAGCTTACTTTCAATATTAGGTGTGTTCTTAGTTGCTGGCTTTTCATTCCAAGGAACTGAATTAATTGGTATTACAGCAGGGGAATCTGAAAATCCTGAAAGAGCCGTCCCAAAAGCAATCAAACAAGTGTTCTGGAGAATATTATTATTCTATATACTAGCAATTTTCATCATTGGTATGCTAATACCATATGATAGTAGTGCACTTATGGGTGGAGAAAATAGCATCTCTACTTCACCATTTACATTAGTGTTCCAAAATGCTGGACTTGCATTTGCAGCATCATTTATGAATGCAGTTATATTAACATCAGTGTTATCTGCAGGTAATTCAGGGATGTACGCGTCTACTAGAATGTTATATTCAATGAGTAAAGATAAACTAGCATTTAATTCATTTTCTAAAACGAATAAAAATGGTGTGCCGCACATTTCTCTAATCGTAACTGGAATTATTGTTGTAGTGATTTTTGCAGTACAACATTTTAGTGGTGATGCATATGAATATATCGTTGCAGCAAGTGGTATGACAGGATTTATTGCTTGGGTCGGTATAGCAGTGAGTCATTATAGATTTAGACGTGCATTCGATAAGCAAAATTATGACAAATCTAAATTAAAATATACGGCTAAATTATTCCCATTCGGCCCAATATTTGCCGGATTCTTATGTATAATTGTTATACTAGGTCAAGACGTCGACTTTATTAAAACAGGGGACTTTGACTTAAATCGATTTATTATTACTTATATGGGAATTCCGGTGTTCTTAGCATTCTTTATATATCATAAAGTACGATATAAGACTAAAAAAATTCCATTAGAACAAGTAGATTTACGACAAGATGTATCTATGGAAGAAGTAAGACATCATGATTAATAAAAAAAGTAGTTGACGAATACATTTATTGTTGATATGATTAATAACGTTGAATACGAAACGAACCAAGTAGAAGCTCCCGCTTCTCACCTGTAGCGACGCAATAGGCAGTTGGCAGGTTAATCATGTTACACAATTAATGTGTGAAGAAGAGCGGGTAGTGATACTCGCTCTTCTTTTTGCTTGGGACAATTTCGTAAAATTCTGGGAGGTGTCAACCATAGCAAAAGATCAGACTCAAATTAATGAGAAAATTCGTGCAAAAGAACTTCGTTTAGTAGGTCAAGATGGTGAACAAATTGGTGTTAAATCAAAACAAGAAGCATTAGAAATGGCTGAACGTGTTGATTTAGATTTAGTAATCGTAGCACCAAATGCTAAACCACCTGTTGCAAGAATTATGGATTACGGTAAATTCAAATTCGAACAACAGAAAAAAGAAAAAGAAATGAAGAAGAAACAAAAAACAATTAACGTTAAAGAAATTCGTTTAAGCCCAACAATTGAGGAACATGATTTCCAAACAAAATTGAAAAATGGACGTAAATTCCTTTCTAAAGGCGATAAATGTAAAGTTTCAATTCGTTTCAGAGGTCGTGCAATTACTCACAAAGAAATTGGTCAACGCCAATTAGAAAAATTTGCTGAAGAATGCAAAGACATTGCAACAATCGAACAGAAGCCTAAAATGGAAGGCCGTCAAATGTTCCTTATGTTATCACCAATTAATGAAAAATAATTAATAATAATTTCTAGGAGGAAATGAATCATGCCTAAAATGAAAACTCACCGTGGAGCAGCGAAACGTGTTAAAAGAACTGGTTCAGGTCAATTAAAACGTTCAAGAGCTTTCACATCTCACTTATTCGCAAACAAAAACACTAAACAAAAACGTCAATTACGTAAAAGTAGATTAGTTTCTAAAAGTGATATGAAACGTGTAAAACAATTATTATCTTATAAAAAATAATACAACTAACGAATATAGAATAATTACGTAGATAGAATCTAAGGAGGAATTTAATATGCCACGAGTAAAAGGTGGAACAGTAACAAGAGCACGTCGTAAAAAAACGATTAAATTAGCTAAAGGTTACTTCGGTTCAAAACATACATTATATAAAGTAGCAAAACAACAAGTAATGAAATCAGGTCAATACGCATTCCGTGACCGTCGTCAACGTAAACGTGATTTCCGTAAATTATGGATTACACGTATTAATGCTGCAGCACGTAAACACGATATTAGTTATTCACGTTTAATGAACGGATTGAAAAAAGCTGATATCGATATCAACCGTAAAATGTTATCTGAAATTGCTATTTCAGACGATAAAGCATTCGGTGAATTAGTATCAAAAGCTAAAGACGCTTTAAAATAAACTAAACTCATAAAAGCTGAGACATTTTAGGATGTCCCAGCTTTTATTTATATTTCTTTAAATTTTAAAATGGAATTGTCTAAGCATTGATATTAATAGAGAATATTGATAACGATCGCGAATTGAAAATAAGTTTGATAGAATAATATTATAAAAGAAAACATAAAGGAGTTTAGTATGTCTAAATTTGATGAGCAAATTATAGTTGTGCCAAGAGCAACACTTTTCGATAATGAAAAGAATGCATTTAATGGATTTTTATCAAAAAATGATGAAAAAGGTAGTAATATTTTCAATGCATTAAGTCAGTATGACGTGAAGCGTAGAGGTGATATGGAAGAGGATCCAGAATTTAAGCAACTTATTTCATATTGTTTATTAGAAAATCAAAGTGGTGAAATACTTGTGTATGAGCGTCTTTCAGGCGGCGGAGAAGAAAGACTACATGGCCAATCCTCAATTGGCGTCGGTGGTCATATGAACGACGTTGTAGGGGCAGATTCAATTAATGAAGTGCTAAGAGTGAATGCGCAAAGAGAATTAGAAGAAGAAGTAGGTTTATCTGCAGAAGATTCTCAAAATATGGAATACTTAGGCTTTATCAATGATGACAATAATGAAGTAGGCAAGGTTCATATGGGTGTAGTATTTAAAATAACAGTCAGTTCAAATGATGTAGAATCTAAAGAAACAGATACGTTAAGAATCAAATGGATTGAAAAAGGGAAAATAGAATCATACGATGACTTTGAGACATGGAGTGCATTAATTCTTCAAGATTTATAATAATTGAGGTGCAAATTGAATGTCAGATATCATCCCATTCCCATTATCTGAGAAAAAGTTAAAAGAAGATATTAGAAAAGCGGAATTAACACAAGACTTGGATAGAATGTATGAATTATTTGAACAATATGAAAGCCAATTTGAATTAGATGAAGCACTTGTAATTAAAAAGTGCGATATGCTTTATCAAATGAGGGCATTTTTGGAATTAAGAGAAGAAGCTATCATTTTACTTAAACAGGGTTTAAATAAGTATGATGAGTTAATGATTTATTATATTAAGAGTTTGAATGGTTTAGAACAGTACTATGAATCAGTTGAAGTGATTAATCAAATTATTGATGAAGTACGGGACCATAAGACTAGAATGGAATTATTTCCACTTAAAGAATATGCACAATCTAAGCTAGATTCAAATCATGAACAATTAACTCAATCATTAGCTCAATTTCATCAATTAAATGCAAGAGAACAAACACACGTTCTACTTCAACTCATCGATAATGGTCATTATGATTTTAAAGAAACAATCCATTATTTGTTAAGTCATTCTACTTTCGAAAATAATATTGTAAGTTTAATGATAGAATACCTAAGGTTCGCACAATCTGAAAGTATCGTAACCGTTACCAAATATGGAACAACAGTTAATATCATCCCTAAAGAGTTAAGTGGTCTTGAACACACGACTTTAAAATCAATTATCTTACCAAAAGTGATCGAGAATCTTGAAGATGGTGCCATACATATTGTTGACGAAGCGAGCCATATTATGAATAATCATTCTATATTGTTATATCCTCTTAATATAGAATCTTTATTTCCAATAGAAGATTGGATTGTTGCATATGATGTTTATTTTAAATCTATGTTAGGTATAGATGATAATGTTGTTAATCAAGATGTTTTATCATATATATATCAATTAGATAAACAATGATAAACTCAATTTCTTGCAAATAATTCTTAAATCGTTTAACGTAAATTTTAATTGAATTAAGTAATAAATCATTTCGCAAACGTTGCAATTTCAATGTTTGTGTACACAATTGACCTATGCTATAATAGGGAAGTTGAAAAATAAAATAGTTATTCATGGAGGTATTTATACATGACAGCAACTTGGGAAAAAAAGGAAGGTAACGAAGGATTATTAACTGTTACTGTTCCATCAGAAAAAGTAGATAAAGCATTAGATCAAGCATTTAAAAAAGTAGTAAAACAAATTAATGTACCTGGATTCCGTAAAGGTAAAGTGCCTCGTCCAATTTTTGAACAACGTTTTGGCGTTGAAGCATTATATCAAGATGCAGTAGACATTTTATTACCAGAAGCTTACGGTGAAGCTATTGATGAAACTGGTATTAATCCAGTTGCTCAACCTGAAGTTAATGTAACTCAAATTGAAAAAGGTAAAGACTTCATTTTTGAAGCTACTGTAACTGTTGAACCAGAAGTTAAATTAGGTGACTACAAAGGTTTAGAAATTGAAAAACAAGATTCTGAACTAACAGATGAAGAATTAGAAGAATCAATTAACCATAGTTTAGGCCACATGGCTGAAATGGTAGTCAAAGAAGACGGCGCTGTTGAAAATGGCGACACAGTTAATATTGACTTCAGTGGTTCAGTTGATGGTGAAGAATTCGAAGGTGGACAAGCTGAAGGTTACGACTTAGAAGTTGGTTCAGGTTCATTCATCCCAGGTTTCGAAGAGCAATTAGAAGGCATGAAAACTGGAGAAGAAAAAGACGTTGTTGTTACATTCCCAGAAGAGTATCATGCTGAAGAATTAGCTGGTAAAGAAGCTACATTCAAAACAAAAGTAAATGAAATCAAATATAAAGATGTTCCAGAATTAAATGATGAAATTGCTAATGAGTTAGATGCAGAAGCTAATTCAGTTGATGAATACAAAGAAAACTTACGCAAACGTCTTGCTGAACAAAAAGCGACTGAAGCTGAAAATACTGAAAAAGAAGAAGCAATTAAAAAAGCAACAGACAATGCTACAATCGACATTCCTCAAGCAATGATCGATACTGAATTAGATCGTATGGTTCAAGAATTTGGTCAAAGAATTCAACAACAAGGATTAGATTTACAAACATATTTCCAAATTTCTGGACAAGATGAGTCTCAATTAAGAGAGCAAATGAAAGACGATGCAGAACAACGTGTTAAAACAAACTTAACATTAACTGCAATTGCTGATGCTGAAAATATCGAAGTTTCTGACGAAGATATTGATAAAGAACTAGAAAAAATGAGTGAACAATTCAACATTTCAGTTGAAGATATCAAAAATACATTAGGTAATACTGATATCGTTAAAAATGATGTTCGCATCCAAAAAGTTATCGATTTATTAAAAGACAATGCTAAATTAGTAGAAGGTAGCAAAGAAGACTAATTATTACTGTTCTATTAAAGCGATAAACAATTTAACATTGTATTGTTTTAGTAATATTGATAGGTAGGATAAATAAGATATATTATCTTGTGGGGTGGGGCCATGAGTTCAATCTGTTATAGTTTGAATTCAGTCCCACTCCTTCCTATTTTCAAGCAAATCAATTGAAATGTGATTATGTTGCATTATAGAATGCTATCTAGTATAGTCTTTATGGAATAGGGGTGTAAAAAAGAATGTTCAAATTCAATGAAGATGAAGAAAATTTAAAATGCTCTTTCTGTGGTAAAGATCAAGACCAAGTTAAGAAATTAGTTGCAGGAAGTGGCGTATATATCTGTAATGAGTGTATTGAATTATGCTCAGAAATCGTTGAAGAAGAGTTAGCACAAAATTCTTCAGAGGAATTAACAGAATTACCAACTCCTAAAGAAATTATGGATCATTTGAATGAATATGTAATCGGTCAAGAAAAAGCTAAAAAAGCTTTATCTGTAGCTGTTTATAATCATTATAAACGTATTCAACAACTAGGTCCTAATGAAGATGATGTAGAATTACAAAAAAGTAATATTGCATTAATCGGACCAACAGGTAGTGGTAAAACATTATTAGCACAAACATTAGCTAAAACTTTAAACGTACCATTTGCAATTGCAGATGCTACAAGTTTAACAGAAGCTGGCTATGTTGGTGATGATGTAGAAAATATCTTATTACGTTTAATTCAAGCGGCAGATTTTGATATTGATAAAGCTGAAAAAGGTATTATTTACGTAGATGAAATTGATAAGATTGCAAGAAAATCTGAAAATACATCTATTACACGTGATGTTTCAGGTGAAGGTGTGCAACAAGCATTACTTAAAATTTTAGAAGGTACTACTGCGAGCGTACCACCTCAAGGTGGACGTAAACATCCTAACCAAGAATTGATACAAATTGATACAACAAATATTTTATTCATCCTTGGTGGTGCTTTTGACGGAATTGATGAAGTTATTAAACGTCGTTTAGGTGAAAAAGTGATTGGTTTCGCTAGTAATGAAGCTGATAAATATGATGAAGAAGCCTTATTAGAACAAATTAGACCAGAAGATTTACAATCTTACGGTTTAATTCCGGAATTCATTGGTCGTGTACCAATTGTAGCTAATTTAGAAACTTTAGATGTTGATGCACTTAAAAATATTCTAACGCAACCTAAAAATGCGCTAGTTAAACAATATACTAAAATGTTAGAGCTAGATAACGTCGAATTAGTATTTAGTGAAGAAGCATTATCTGCTATTAGTGAAAAAGCAATTGCACGTAAGACTGGTGCTAGAGGACTTCGTTCTATTATTGAAGAAGCATTAATCGATATTATGTATGACGTACCTTCATCAGAAGATGTCACTAAGGTTGTTATTACTGAACAAACAATTAATGATGAAGTTGAACCTGAATTATACGATTCAGAAGGAAACTTAATCAACGATAGTAAAACATCTGCATAATTTAATATTTTATGATTTAGGGCCACATATCATTGTGGCTCTTTTTTATGCAGTACTTTTCCTTCAATGTATGTATTTCCTAAAACTAGGATGACATAATGATAAGAGTAATGGTAAAGTGTTAATGTGAGAAATAAGAAAAGTGAGGATCACCAATGAAAATTAATCCTAATAATATAGATTTAATTATAAGTGCTGTACAAGAAGCACAATATCCAGAAACAGATGTACCTGAGGTGGCATTAAGTGGCCGTTCAAACGTAGGTAAATCATCATTTATCAATAGTATGATAGGTCGAAAAAATATGGCTCGTACATCACAACAACCTGGTAAAACACAGACGCTGAATTTCTTTAATATAGATGATCAGCTAGTATTTGTTGATGTGCCAGGTTACGGCTATGCTAAAGTAAGTAAGGTTCAACGAGAAAAGTTTGGTAAAATGATTGAAGAGTATTTAACAACACGTCAAAAATTACAACTAGTCATTCAACTCGTTGATTTGAGACATAATCCAACTGAAGATGATGTGCTCATGTATAATTATTTAAAACATTTTGATATTCCAACTTTAATTATTTGTACTAAAGAAGATAAAATACCTAAAGGTAAAGTTCAAAAGCATTTAAATAACATCAAAAATAAATTAGATTTAGAAGAAGGAGATACTATAGTTAGCTATTCTTCTATAAAAAATAACAAGCAACAACAAATATGGGATATGATAGAGTCTTATTTATAATCATTTTAATTATTCTTAATTATTTTTTGATATTTAGATTAAATCTGCATATTTAAATACAAATTTAACAATTTTGACAAAAAAATGAAGTCAGATTAGAATCTTTCTAATTTATTTGAGCAATGAACTTAATAATCAATACAAATGTGTTATACTAAGGTTATTGTAAGTATATGGAGGGCGTTATAAATGCATTTTATTGCAATAAGCATAAATCATCGAACTGCTAATGTAGCACTAAGAGAGCAAGTTGCTTTTAGAGATGATGCCTTACGATTAGCCCATGAAGATTTATACGAAACCAAAGCCATCTTAGAAAACGTCATCTTATCTACATGTAATCGTACCGAAGTATACGCCGTTGTTGATCAAATTCATACTGGACGTTATTACGTTCAAAGATTTTTAGCACGTAAATTTGGATTTGAAGTAGATGACATTAAAGAGATGTCAGAAGTTAAAGTGGGGGACGAAGCTGTAGAACATCTATTGCGTGTCACTTCTGGCTTAGATTCCATAGTACTTGGTGAAACACAAATACTAGGACAAATGCGTGACGCATTTTTCTTAGCACAAGAAACGGGTACAACTGGTACTATCTTTAATCATTTATTCAAGCAGGCAATTACTTTTGCTAAAAGAGCACATAGTGAAACAGATATTGCAGATAATGCAGTTAGTGTTTCATATGCTGCCGTTGAATTAGCTAAAAAGGTATTCAGAAAACTAAAATATAAACAAGCTGTCATTATTGGTGCAGGGGAAATGAGTGAATTATCACTCTTAAATCTGTTAGGGTCAGGTATTACAAATATAACTATTGTTAACAGAACGTTAAGTAAAGCAAAAGTATTAGCTGAAAAACATCAAGTTAAATTCGATTCACTAGATGCATTACCAGCTTTATTAGAACAAACAGATATTGTAATTAGTTCTACAAGTTCAGAGTCATATATCATTACTAATGATTTAATTGATTCAATAGCTAATCAACGTAAATTAGACGCTTTATTATTAGTTGATATCGCAGTTCCAAGAGATATCGAACCTGGTATTGATGCCATCAATAATATATTTAATTACGATGTTGATGACTTAAAAGGATTGGTTGATGCGAACTTAAGAGAACGTCAATTAGCAGCACAGACAATAGCTGATCAAATACCTAGCGAAATAGCTAGTCATAATGATTGGGTTAATATGTTAGGTGTTGTACCAGTTATTAGAGCTTTACGTGAAAAAGCAATGAACATTCAATCTGAAACAATGGATAGTATTGATAGAAAATTACCAGATTTATCAGAGAGAGAAAGAAAGATTATCTCTAAGCATACTAAAAGCATTATCAATCAAATGTTAAAAGACCCTATTAAGCAGGCTAAAGAATTAAGTAGTGATAAGAAAAGTAACGAAAAATTAGAGCTCTTTCAAAGCATTTTTGACATAGAAGCTGATAACCCTTATGAACAGGCGAGACAACATAAAGAAAATAAGGCTAAAGAAATTTCAGCACGTCGAATTTTTAGTTTTGAATAAGCATATTAATATGGTGATGATATGCAAGAAAACCTGTTTATTCGATTTCATGAAATAATATTAATCATATATTTAATTAGCATTGTTTGCTATTTTCTAGATTTTGTACGCAAAAGTCATAAGATTAGAGTATTTGGCATATATACATTGGGGATTGTTTGGGTATTACAAACAATCTCTTTATCTGTTTTTATTATACAAACAAAACATGCTCCATTAGGATCACTGTTTGATGTATTTTTCTCACTTACGTGGATTATAATCTCTTTATCACTCATTTTGAATGTGATAAAAGCATTAAATTTTTCTGTGTTCTTTTTAAATTTAATTGGTTTTGTATTAATGGCAATGAATACATTTCAGCCGGATCGGTATCATAGTCAAGTACAACAAGTGGCAGTTATTAACGAATTGTTACTTGTCCATATTGGTTTGGCTATTTTGAGCTATGCATTCTTTGCTTTAGCTTTCGTAAATTGTTTACTTTATATCATTCAATATCGTAATTTGAAAGAAAAGAATTTTGATCAGAAGTATTTTAGAATAGGCAGTGTAGCTACATTAGAGTCCATTGTCTTTTTCACCACTTTGGCAGGATGGATTATACTTATATTTAGTATTATCCTGGGAGCACAATGGGGTGTATTTTCAGTAGGTCAACAAATATTTATTGATCCAAAAGTTATTTTTTCTTCAGTTATTACACTATTGTATGGTATTTATTTAATATTTAGAGTGAAAAAGATTATCAATCAAAAGAACCTTATATATTTTAATATTATTTTATTCTGTTTATGTATGTTCAACTTATTTTTCACTACACATTTTTCGTAAATTAGCTTGTAGTGTTTATTGATAGGTTGGAAAAGAGAACGAGTGTTTTTCTAGGAGGCAGCAAAACATGCGCAAGTTAGTAGTAGGATCAAGAAGAAGTAAACTAGCTTTAACTCAGAGTCAGCAATTTATTGATAAATTGAAACAGGTACGTCCTGACTTGGATATTGAAATTAAGGAAATAGTTACTAAAGGTGATCGTATTGTAGATAAGCAATTATCTAAGGTTGGTGGTAAAGGTTTATTTGTTAAAGAAATTCAAAATGAATTGTTTGAAAAACAAATTGATATGGCTATTCATTCATTAAAAGATGTACCTAGTGTGATTCCTGAAGGATTAACATTAGGCTGTATACCTGATAGAGAGGTCCCTTTTGATGCTTATATCTCCAAAAATCATACACCTTTAAGAGAATTACCTGAAGGTAGCATTATTGGAACAAGCTCACTAAGAAGAGGCGCTCAAATTTTATCTAAGTATCCTCATATAGAAATCAAATGGATACGAGGTAACATTGATACAAGATTGCAAAAACTTGAAACAGAAGACTACGATGCTATTATCCTAGCAGCAGCTGGTTTAAGACGAATGGGTTGGTCTGATGATATCGTAACAACCTATTTAGATAAAGATATTTTACTACCAGCTATCGGTCAAGGTGCACTTGGTATTGAATGCAGAAGTGATGATGAAGAATTATTAGAACTATTGAAAGAGGTTCATAATAAAGATGTTGAAAAATGCGTTACAGCAGAAAGAACATTTTTAGCCGAAATGGATGGAAGTTGCCAAGTACCAATTGGTGGATATGCAACAATTAATAGTCAACAGCAAATCGAATTTACTGGACTAATTATGACACCTGATGGAACAGAACGATATGAACATACAGCTATTGGCGAATCTCCAACAGAATTAGGTAAAGAAGTAAGTCGTGTTCTAAAAGAACAAGGCGCATATGAAATTATTAGAAAATTAAATGAAGAACAATAATCTTCGAGGTGACTATTTAAAATGAAACCAGTTGTAGTTATGACGCAAACAAGTAAAATTCAAAGTGATTTGGTTACGATTATTCACAAACCATTTATAGATATAAAACCACTTGAATTTGATTCGCGTTTGTTAAAAGATAACTATGACTGGCTTATTTTTTCGTCTAAAAACGCGGTTAAGTTCTTTTTACCTTATATGCATGTTGTTAATTTCAAAAAAATTGCAGTTGTTGGTGAAAAAACGGCTCAATATTGTTGTGTATTAAAAATTCCTGTAGATTTAATTCCACAAGATTACTCACAAGAAGGGTTGATTAATCAATTTCAAAAATATAATCAAAGAATATTAATACCTTCTAGTAAACAAGCACGGCCTCTATTGAGAGATACATTAGCTCGTAATAATAATGTTGTTAAAATTGATTTGTACGAGCCAGTACCACATTACAAACATATAGATGAAGTTAAATCATTAATTTTTAATAACAAAATTGATGCATTAACATTTTCAAGTTCATCTTCAGTACGTTATTATTTTAATGAAGACCCAATACCTAAGTTTGATTACTATTTTGCAATAGGCAAGCAAACAGCAAATACACTACATTCATATAATCAACCAGCTATTGTTGCAAATAAACAAACGTTAGAGTCATTGATAGACAAAGTAGTAGAAAGTAGGGACTAAAATGAAATTTGATAGACATAGAAGACTTCGTTCTTCTCAAACAATGAGAGACATGGTTCGCGAAACACATGTAAGAAAAGAAGATTTAATTTACCCAATTTTTGTAGTTGAAAAAGATGATGTTAAAACTGAAATCAAATCATTACCTGGCGTATATCAAATCAGTTTAAATTTATTACACAATGAAATTAAAGAAGCGTATGACTTAGGTATTAGAGCAATTATGTTCTTTGGTGTACCAAACGATAAAGATGATGTTGGTTCTGGTGCATATGATCATAATGGAGTAGTGCAAGAAGCAACACGCATTGCTAAAAAAATGTATAGTGACTTATTGATTGTTGCTGACACATGTCTATGTGAATATACTGATCATGGTCACTGTGGTGTGATTGACGACCACACACATGATGTAGATAACGATAAATCATTACCATTACTAGTCAAAACAGCAATTTCTCAAGTAGAAGCAGGTGCAGATATCATTGCACCAAGTAATATGATGGATGGATTTGTTACTGAAATTAGACAAGGACTTGATGATGCCGGTTATCAAAATGTACCAATCATGAGTTATGGTATTAAATATGCTTCAAGTTTCTTTGGGCCATTCAGAGACGCTGCTGATTCAGCGCCTTCTTTCGGCGATCGAAAAACATATCAAATGGATCCTGCCAACCGTTTAGAGGCATTGAGAGAACTTGAAAGTGACTTAAAAGAAGGTTGTGACATGATGATTGTTAAACCTGCTTTAAGTTATTTAGATATCGTTAGAGATGTTAAAAATCATACTAATATTCCTGTTGTTGCATACAATGTTAGTGGTGAATATAGTATGACAAAAGCTGCTGCATTAAATGGTTGGATTGATGAAGAAAAGATTGTGATGGAACAAATGGTTTCAATGAAACGTGCCGGTGCAGATATGATTATTACTTATTTTGCTAAAGATATTTGTCATTATTTAGATAAATAACAAAGAGGATAATAAAGAGGAGGCAACATTTATGGGATATGAAAAATCAATTAAAGCAATGGAAATTGCTGAAGATTTAATGCCTGGCGGTGTAAATAGTCCAGTCCGTGCTTTTAAATCAGTGGACACACCTGCAATTTTTATGGATCATGCAGAAGGTTCAAAAATATATGATATTGACGGTAATGAATATATTGATTATGTGTTAAGTTGGGGGCCGCTTATTTTAGGGCATAAAAATAAACAAGTTATCGAAAATCTTCATAAGGCAGTGGATAATGGCACTAGTTTTGGTGCCTCTACATTACAAGAAAATAAACTAGCACAATTAGTAATTGATAGAGTACCTTCAATTGAAAAAGTTAGAATGGTATCTTCAGGCACAGAAGCTACATTAGATACATTAAGATTAGCGCGTGGTTATACTGGACGCAATAAAATTGTTAAATTTGAAGGCTGTTACCACGGACATAGCGATTCATTATTAATTAAAGCTGGCTCAGGTGTGGCAACATTAGGTTTACCTGATTCACCTGGTGTACCTGAAGGCATTGCTAAAAATACAATAACTGTGCCATATAATGATTTAGATTCATTACGTTTGGCTTTTGAAAAATATGGTGATGATATCGCTGGAGTTATTGTTGAACCAGTTGCTGGTAATATGGGTGTAGTGCCACCTGTGGAAGGTTTTTTACAAGGATTAAGAGACATTACTAATGAATACGGTTCTTTATTGATTTTTGATGAAGTTATGACTGGCTTTAGAGTTGGTTATAACTGTGCCCAAGGTTATTTTGGTGTCACACCAGATTTAACATGTTTAGGCAAAGTAATAGGTGGTGGTTTACCTGTTGGAGCGTTTGGCGGTAAAAAAGAGATTATGGACCATATTGCACCAGTAGGCAATATTTATCAAGCAGGTACTTTATCAGGTAATCCATTAGCAATGACAAGTGGATATGAAACACTTAGTCAATTGACACCTGAATCATATGATTATTTTAATGAACTTGGAGATTTACTTGAAAAAGGATTAAAAGAAGTCTTTGCTAAGCATCAAGTTCCTATCACTGTTAATAGAGCTGGCTCAATGATTGGTTATTTCTTAAATGAAGGGCCAGTCACAAACTTTGAACAAGCCAATAAAAGTGACTTGAAATTATTTAGTGAGATGTATAGAGAAATGGCAAAAGAAGGCGTATTCTTACCACCATCTCAATTTGAAGGCACTTTCTTATCAACGGCGCATACTCAAGAAGATATTGAAAAAACAATTCAAGCATTTGATAATTCATTAAGTCGTATTGTAAAATAAAAATTAAATTAATGATATTTTAGCCTGGGATATCTCATTATACCCAGGCTCTTAATTTATATAAGTAAATTTCACATCATTTCACACATTTATAAAAGGTAGTGTGCGTATGAAAATAATAAATAGAAATAACCTAATTATATTAGCATTATCCATTTTTATAAGTTTGCTATTAAAGGTATCACATATATTATTACCTTTTATGTTCGGGCCCATTATAGCGGCTATAATATGTATAAAAATATTTAAATTAAACATTAAATGGCCGTTTTGGATCAGTCAAATTGGGTTGATTTGTTTAGGTGTTCAAATAGGATCAACATTCACTAGAACTGTCATAAAAGATATTCAAGCAAGTTGGTTAACAATTATTCTTGTATCAGTTCTTTTGCTCGTATTAGCACTATTAATCGCATTATTATTTAAGAAGATTGCAGATGTAAATACCGAAACAGCTGTACTAAGTGTCATTCCGGGTGCTTTAAGCCAAATGTTAGTCATGGCAGAGGAAGATAAAAAGGCGAATATTTTAGTTGTTAGTTTAACACAAACATCAAGAATTATTTTCGTTGTTATTTTAGTACCTTTAATTTCATATTTCTTTCAAAATGATCATAGTAGCGGAGAACCAATAGTTAAAGCGAAACCGTTAACTGATATTTTAAACATTTGGCAATTTATATTTCTTGTGTTAGCAATCATTGTAGTTTATTGGATAATGGCTAAGATCAATTTTCCAACAAAACAATTATTGGCACCAATTATAGTCTTAATCATTTGGAATATTACGACTGATATAACATTTGCATTAGATAATTGGTTACTAGCATCAGCACAAGTAGTGTATATGATTCGAATAGGGTTACAGATTGCTCGTTTGCTTTCAGACTTGAAAGGTAGAATAGCCGTAGCGATTGCGTTTCAAAATATAATGCTTATATTAAGTGCTTTCGTAATGGTTTGTATCTTACATTTCTTTACACATGATTCAATCAACGAGTTGTTTTTAGGTGCAGCACCAGGTGGTATGAGTCAAATAGTATTAGTTGCGATTGAAACAGGTGCAGATGTGGCTATGATATCGAGTTATCATATATTTAGAATCTTCTTTATTTTGTTTTTAATCGCACCATTAATTAATTACTTTTTGAAATATAGAGCTAAACGGTCGTAAATATTTAATAGAATTAAAAGACGTATATCAAATGCTTATTGAGAAAGCTATGATATACGTCTTTTAAATTTTAATCATGTTTTGGTTTTTGAGGGCAATCCTTTAAATGCGCATCATATAATCCAGCTGCCTCTAAGAATGAAAATACTGTTACGGGTCCTAGGAATTTAAAACCATATTTTTTTAAATCTTTGGAAATTGCTTTAGCACGGTCATCTACCGTAATACGATCTTCAGGCTTTACATATCCCATGTCGATAGGTTTACCATCAACATAAGACCATAAAAACGTACTGAAACTACCATAATCCTTCTCAATTTCTAAATAACCTTTCGCTTGTGCAATAATAGCTTCTAATTTCTTTCTGTGATGGACAATATTAGGAAATGTCATTAAGTTGTCGACATCTTGTTCAGTCATTGCCGCTATCTTTTTAGGTTCAAACTGATAAAATGCCTCTTCATAAGCGGATTTCTTTTTTAGTATCGTAAGCCAAGATAGACCAGCATGTTGAGATTCTAGAGCCAATAGTTTAAATAAATCTTTACTATCGTACATCGGTTGACCCCAAACTTGATCATGATATTCTATATAAATTGGATCTTTGGTACCAAAGGCACAAGGGTTCATAAAATTCCTCCTAATAGATTGACTTATGCGAATTTCCATTATACTATAATTAAGTAAATGAATATAACATTTGGGAAGAGTAGGTTTTAATTATTTTTTAGAGAGTGTATGGTTGGTGAAAATACACAATAATTACTACTGAAGGTAGCCCACTTAGTCCTTTTGCTGATTGAACGAAGAAAAGAGTAGGCAAAAGCGTGTTTGAGCGTTAATCAAATTCTAGAGTGCTCGAAAGTAGAAGGTTGAGACATATACAGACTAACTACTTTCTTGAATATAGGTGGTACCACGGAACATCCGTCCTATGTATATAGGATGGGTGTTTTTTATTTTTGAGGAGGATTTACTTTATGGAAATGAAGCCGAAATATAATCCACGCGAAGTAGAAGCTGGAAGATATGATGAATGGGTAAAAAATGGTTATTTCAAACCATCAGAAGACACTAATAAAGAAACATATACAATCGTTATTCCACCACCAAATGTAACTGGTAAATTACATTTAGGTCATGCTTGGGATACAACATTACAAGATATCATTACACGCATGAAACGTATGCAAGGTTTTGACACTTTATATTTACCTGGTATGGATCACGCTGGTATCGCTACACAAGCTAAAGTAGAAGCTAAACTAAATGAACAAGGTATTTCACGTCATGATATTGGTCGTGAAAAATTCTTAGAAAAAGCTTGGGATTGGAAAGAAGAATATGCGTCCTTCATTCGTAAACAATGGGCTAAATTAGGGTTAGGTTTAGATTACAGTAGAGAACGTTTTACTTTGGATGACGGTTTAAGTAAAGCTGTTAAAAAAGTATTTGTTGATCTTTATAACAAAGGTATTATTTATAGAGGCGAACGTATAATCAACTGGGATCCTCAAGCTCGTACGGCTTTATCTGATATTGAAGTGATTCATGAAGATGTACAAGGTGCATTTTATCATTTTAAATATCCATATGCTGATGGAGATGGATATATTGAAATCGCTACAACACGCCCAGAAACGATGTTAGGTGATACAGCTATTGTTGTTAACCCAAATGACGAGAGATACAAAGATGTTATTGGCAAAAAGGTGATATTACCAATTGTTGGTAGAGAATTACCTATATTAGCAGATGAATATGTAGATATCGACTTTGGTTCGGGTGCTATGAAAGTAACGCCGGCACATGACCCTAATGACTTTGAAATTGGTCAACGTCATCAATTAGAAAACATTATCGTTATGGACGAAAAAGGTCACATGAATCATCATGCTGGTAAATATGAAGGACTTGAGCGTTTTGAATGTCGTAAACAATTAGTTGAAGACTTAAAAGAACAAGGTTTGGTTATTAAGATTGAGGAACATATGCATTCTGTTGGTCATTCTGAACGTTCTGGTGCAGTAGTAGAACCTTATTTATCTACACAATGGTTTGTTAAAATGAAACCTTTAGCACAACGTGCTTTAGATAATCAAAAAACCGATGATCGTATTGATTTTTACCCACCTAGATTTGAAAATACATTTAATCGATGGATGGAAGAAATCAGAGATTGGACAATTTCAAGACAACTTTGGTGGGGGCATCAAATTCCTGCTTGGTATCACAATGAAACTGGCGAAGTCTACGTAGGTGAAAATGCACCAGAAGATATAGAAAATTGGACTCAAGATGAAGATGTTTTAGATACTTGGTTCTCAAGTGCTTTATGGCCATTCTCAACTCTAGGTTGGCCAGACGTAGATGCAGAAGATTTCAAACGTTACTTCCCAACTAATGCATTAGTAACAGGCTATGATATTATTTTCTTCTGGGTTGCACGTATGATATTCCAAGGATTAGAGTTCACAGACCGTAGACCATTTAATGATGTTCTGTTACATGGATTAGTTAGAGCGGAAGACGGTAGAAAAATGAGTAAATCTTTAGGTAACGGTGTGGATCCTATGGATGTTATTGATGAATATGGTGCTGATAGTTTAAGATACTTCCTTGCCACAGGTTCTGCACCTGGACAAGATTTACGTTACTCAACTGAAAAGGTTGAATCAGTATGGAATTTCATTAACAAAATATGGAATGCAGCAAGATTTAGTTTAATGAATATTGGGGAAGATTTTAATGTAGAAGATATTGATTTATCAGGAAACTTATCTTTAGCAGATAAATGGATATTAACGCGTCTAAATGAAACAATCGCTACAGTTACAGATTTAAGTGATAAATATGAGTTTGGTGAAGTGGGTCGAGCACTATATAACTTCATTTGGGATGAATTCTGTGATTGGTATATTGAAATGAGTAAAATACCTATGAATGGCGAGGATGAAGACCAAAAACAAACGACACGTTCTGTATTAAGTTATGTGTTAGATCGTATTATGAGAATGTTACATCCATTTATGCCATTTGTAACAGAGAAAATTTGGCAAAGTTTACCTCATGAAGGCGAAACAATTGTTCAAGCATCTTGGCCAACAGTAGATAAGGAACTTATGTTTGATGATAGTAAGCAAACAATGCAACAATTAGTTGAAATTATCAAATCAATTAGACAATCTCGATTAGAAGTTAATACACCATTATCTAAAGCCATTCCTATTATGATTCAGGCTAAAGATAGTAATATTCAATCAACATTAACAGATAATGCTGATTATATTGAACGATTCTGTCATCCTAGTGAATTGACAATCAATGTTGATATAGCCATTCCTGAGAAAGCAATGACATCTGTAGTGTTAGCAGGTAAAGTCATCTTACCTTTAGAAGGTTTAATTGATATGGATAAAGAAATTGCACGTTTAGAAAAAGAATTAGATAAATTACAGAGTGAATTAGACCGTGTGGATAAGAAATTGGCCAATGAAAACTTTGTCAATAAAGCACCTGAAAAAATTATTAATGAAGAAAAAGAAAAACAAAAACATTACAAAGAAAAGTATGATGGTGTTAAAGCAAGAATTGAACAATTAAAAGCATAGGAGTATGTATCATGAATTACCTAGATAGCTTGTATTGGATACATGAAAGAACTAAGTTTGGCATCAAACCAGGCGTTAAACGTGTGGAATGGATGCTAGAAAAACTAAATAACCCACAGCAACATATTAAAGGCATACACGTAGGCGGTACAAATGGAAAAGGATCGACAGTAGCTTATTTAAGAGCCGCATTGGTTGAAAATAACTATGAAGTTGGTACTTTTACCTCTCCATTTATTGAAACTTTTAATGAACGTATTAGTTTAAATGGATATCCCATTTCAAATGATGAAATTGTTGAGTTAGTTTCTCGTGTTAAACCAGTAAGTGAATCGTTAGAAGTTGAAACTGAGTTAGGGAATGCAACAGAGTTTGAAATTATTACTACAATGATGTTTTTATACTTTGGTGAAATACACCCTGTTGACTTTGTTATTATTGAAGCGGGCTTAGGTATTAAAAACGATTCAACCAATGTATTTAATCCAATTATGTCTATTTTAACAAGTATAGGTTTGGATCATACTGATATTTTAGGCAACACCTATTTAGATATAGCCAAAGACAAAGGCGATATCATTAAACCTAATACACCAGTTATTTATTCAGTGAAAAATGAAGATGCTTTAAAATATATTAGAGACTATGCAGTAGAACAAAATGCAACACCTATTGAGTTAGATAGAGAAATTATAGTAGTTTCTCAAGATGATGAATTTACTTATAGATATAAAGATTACGAACTTGAAACAATTATTTTAAATATGTTGGGTGAACATCAAAAAGAAAATGCATCATTAGCTATAACAGCATTAATTGAATTAAACGAAGCTGGAATTATAGAACTTGATTTCAATAAAATGATAGATGGTATTGAGTCAGTCAATTGGATAGGTAGAATTGAACAAGTCAAAGAACATCCATTAATGATAATTGATGGTGCGCATAATAATGAAAGTGTAGACGCATTAATTGATACGATTAAACAATATTATGGTCGTGATCAAATTGATATATTATTCTCTGCAATTAAAGGGAAACCTATTTGTGACATGTTAAACAAATTGGAAGACATTGCGTCTCACTTTTATATCACTGATTTTGATTTTCCAAAAGCCTTATCAAAAGAAGAAATAGCAGAAAATATCAATAGAGATAACGTTGAGCTAGTAGATGATTATGTAGAATTTTTAGAGAATTATGATGGAAAAGGTCTAATTATCACAGGTAGTTTATATTTTATTAGCGAAGTTAAATCTAAAACAAATTTTGATTAACTAATAATATTCAAAAAATAAAGCCAAGGTTTCTAAAAAAATTAGAAATCTTGGCTGTTTTGTTAATTATGGACCTTATTTCACCTATAATCATAAAAAAATGATAATATGTATTTATTTTAATGTTGTGATATAATTCCTTTGAAAGGAGTAGTCATGCTTATTTATACATATGTATCCTCGATATTATTTAGCTTTTTATATCAACTTTCTGCAAATGATCACTTCGATAAGCGATACTTAAAATTAAGATCCAAATGTGATTATTGTAAAAGCAAATTAAAATATTATGATTTCATTCCAATTTTTAGTTTCCTTATTTTAAAAGGTAAGTCGAGATGTTGTAAGCAACCTTTAAAATATAGTTATTTGATAGGTGAGTTACTTGCGATACTTCCAATATTGCTTATTTATTACCAATTAATTAATATCAATCCTCAGTTTTATTTAACGACTTTTCTGTTTTTAATGGTTATGTCAATTAATGATATTGAAGATTATTGTATTAGCTTAATTTTCTTAATGATCTTCACAACTGTTTTATTATTTACGACTCCAATCTTTCTAAATACTTTTCTCCTTACATTTATTATTAGTCACCTATTCTTTATTTTAATGTATCGTTATATCGGTTATGGTGATATCCTTCTATTTAACATTCTATCTTTATTCTTACCAATAAACTTCATGTTTTACCTTTTTCTTTTCACTTTTATGATTGGTGGCATATTAAGCATTATTATTAAAATATTTTTCAACCACAATATTAAATATGTTCCTCTAATTCCATTTATCTTTTTATCTTTTGTTTTTGTTTCATCCTTTTATCCATCATTGACGGAAATAATGGGAGGTGTTCCTTTTTGAGGATTAAAGAAATGGCTAATTCGGAGAAACCACGTGAACGATTAGTGTCCAATGGCGCTGCATCATTATCAAACTCAGAATTATTAGCAATACTTATTAATACAGGTAGAAAGGGATGTTCTAGTATTGAAATTGCCAATGAATTATTAAGTGGTATAACCACGTTGAAAGAATTGAAAAAGTTATCAATTAACGATTTAATCAAAGTCAAAGGTATTGGTTATCATAAAGCTATAACATTAAAGGCTGCATTTGAAATAGGGGAACGGATAAATAGTGTATCTCAACAGGAAGTATTTAAAATTACTTGTCCTGCTGATGTCGCAGATCTGATGATGTCGAAGCTTAAAGATTTACAGCAAGAACATTTTTATGTGCTTTTATTGAATTCCAAAAATATTGTTATCAAACAACAGTGTGTCTTTGTAGGAACATTGAATAGTTCTATCATTCACCCTAGAGAAATTTTTAATGTTGCTATTAAAGAATCTTGTAATTCGATGATTGTTGTTCATAATCATCCATCAGGTGATGTTACGCCTTCAGAAGAAGATATTAATACGACAATTAGATTAAGAGACTGTGGAATGATATTGGGTATTAATGTATTGGATCATATTATTATTGGCGATAATCAGTTTACAAGTTTAGTAGAGTGTGGTTACTTTGATAATGAATAGTTTCCACCTAGAATAAATAGAATTGGAATAGTATAATAGGTGAAAATAGACATCAGGGGGTCATTAAATTGACTATATTTCTAATTATTGGAGTACTCATTCCCATTATTTTTATCATGCGATTAAATGCTAAAAATCAAAAAATGACAATAAAACTTTTTTTATACACTATAGGACTGTCAACTTTAGGGATTGTAGTGACTACTGTCATTGGAACAATAGTATCTCATTCACATGCATCTATTGGTTTAGTTATATTAGGTTCAATAATTGTAGGTGTAATTTGGGGTATTTTACTAGGATTAAGTTATATTTTCTTTAGATTTTTATCTACTACTTTCAAAAAATAAATTTACTAAAAAAGCTATGAGAAATTAACGCATTGTTTTTGCATTGATTCCCATAGCTTTTATATTATTTAATATATGCGATTAATTTATCATAATTATCCATTAGCCAAATAATTCCTTGATAAGCAAGATAAATACATAATAGTATTATACCAACAGATATTAAAAAGCGGATGATAGATATACCTACTCTAAATAGTAAAATAACAAGTAATACAATTAATATAATTGATAATAAACTCATTATGGAAAACCTCCTAACGCCATGAAACTCATATTAATATTATACTAAAGTTGATTATTGAATACATCCGTCTATAGGTACAACTATGATACTTCCTTAGACCTATATATTTTTCACTAATATTTTTATATAATAACTTAAATGGAAAAGGAGGATATATTATGAGGTTCTTATTCAGCATAATAAAAAATATTATAGCAGTTATCGCTATTTTAATCATTATTTATATCGCATTAAAGTATGCGCCTTTTTTAAGAGACCAAGAGTGGAATCCAATTAGCAATCCTCCAAATCAGACTGAGCAAAATATGGACAATCCAAATAACAATACAAAGCAACCACAACATGGAAAAAGATATTCAATAGAAGATAATGATATAATTAAGAACGTACCTACAAGTCAAATTAAAAATGTATTTAATATGATAAATAAAAAAGAATTTATGTCAGTATCAGGAATAGGTAGAATGGGATATAATGATGAATATTTAGCTGGTCAAAGAGGTGATGAATTCATTATTTATAAATTCGGTTCTGATTCAATCAGAGTTTATAATAATGAGTTTGAAATGCAACAGGATTTACATGAACTGGGCCAAAATATTGATTTAAAAAATGAACAGGCATATGAAAATAATTAGATTCACATGTTTGAAATCCTTATTCAAATACGTTAGCCTTTATATATAGAGTAAAATGATAAAGGTTGGTGTGGACAATGGTTGAAAAATCAAAAGAAAAACGTGCCAACGAACAAGCTAAAGCGCAAAATCTATTTGCACGTTGGAGAAAAGAAGAGACACTTTATAGTGAAGATGAGAAAAAAGAGAGAAAGAAACAAGAAAAACTACAAAAAGAGAACGAATAGAGTAACGCACTAAAGACTACCAACTCACGACAAGTTGGTAGTCTTTTACTTATCCTTTATAATATATTAGTAGATCATTACCTTAATAAATATTGATAAATTGCAAGTTACTTTCTTCAATAGTAAATGATTATGATATAAAATGATTTTATTAAGCGTTAGTGCTTTATTTCATTTCAGCAGTAATATAGAATAGTGAGTAAGAATAAATTTTAAAGTTTTATAAGAGGTGTTCTGGGTGCTTAAATTTTTTAAAAATAACAAACTCATTGTTGTTTTATGTGCAATTATTGTTTTTATTGCATTGATTGGTTTGTCTATTCGCTCTCAAACTCAATCACCTCCCGAGCAATATGTAGGAGATTCTGTTTCATTTGGTCAACGAGTGATGAGTTATCCTGTAAATTTTGTTACTGGAGCAATTGGTAATATTTTTAATATGGGTGAATCGAAAAAAACTAAAAACAAAGTCAAACAATTAGAAGCTAAAAATCAACGTCTAGAGGCTGAAAACAAGAAGTTTAAAAAGGAATTAGATATGAAAGATATATCTAAATATGATCCGATTTCTACTACTGTTATAGCAAGAAATCCAGACCAATGGATGAATACTATAGTGATTGATAAAGGTTCTAAAGCTGGTATCAAAAATAATATGGCTGTTATGACATCTGAAGGGTTAATTGGAAGAACTACTAAAGTAAATCATTTTTCTTCACAAGTCGATTTGATTTCAACGAATACAAGAGCAGGTAAATTATCAGTTAATATACAACATAAATCTAAAAATGTATTTGGTTTAATAGATCATTACGATGCGAAAAACGAAGAATTAGTTATTAGTGATATCAATAATAAAGATAGTATTTCTAAAGGCGATAAAGTTGTAACAAGTGGTTTAGCAGATCAACTTCCAAGTAGTTTATACATAGGTGAAGTGACAAGTGTAGAGAATGATCAATATGGTTTAGCTAAAGAAGTAAGAGTAAAAACAGGTGCAGATTTATCAGATTTAAATCATGTATATGTTGCTAAGCGAGACGCTTCTTCACTTCCTAAAGATGAAAGCGGGGATAACTAATGCGAGGAATATATTATTTCTTGATTGGTATTCTACTTTTTTATATTGATACTATTATTGGTTTAGTCATTCCTATGCACTTTGGTAAAATTGATGTCATTTTTGTACCACACTTAACTTTAATGTATTTGTTAATTTTAACCATTTATCGTAGTTTTGGTGTGGCTTTAGTTCTAGCCATATTTTTAGGTTTAATTACTGATTTATATTATGGAAGCATTTATGGCCTATACATGTTTGGTTATATATTAGCTGTAGTGGTCATGGATAGATGCTTTAAAATATTCTATAAAGATAAAGTCATGATATTTATTATTATTTTGGTAAGTACCATTTTAATAGAAATATATGTGGCGTTAATTTACGGATTGATTGGATTTATACAATTTAACCTAATTGAATTCTTATTGCTTAGATTATTACCAACATTTATAGTTAATTTATTACTGTTAACAATTTTATTTCCTCTCATGTTAAAATTTTTGAGGAAAATACAAATCAAGATTGACAGTAGGATATAAGTAATGGTAAGATGCAGTAGTTGAGTAGTTTCAGGCTACATACAACCGCTCAAATATAGGTCGAAGTACAAATTGTATTTTAATTAATGATGACATTTATTAAAATCACGAATATGTCACCTATATATGGCGTGACTTATTATATAGGAGGTGCAAAGTATGTTTGCTATTATTGAAACAGGTGGAAAACAAATCAAAGTAGAAGAAGGACAAGAAATTTACGTTGAAAAATTAGACGTAAATGAAGGTGATTCTTTCACATTTGATAAAGTATTATTTGTAGGTGGAGATTCAGTTAAAGTTGGTGCGCCAACAGTAGAAGGTGCAACAGTTACTGCAACAGTTAATAAAAACGGTCGTGGTAAAAAAATCACTGTATTCACATACAAACGTCGTAAAGACTCTAAACGTAAAAAAGGCCATCGTCAACCATATACAAAATTAACTATCGATAAAATTAACGCGTAATAATGATTACTGTTGATATTACAGTTAATGATGAAGGCAAAGTAACAGATGTCGTTATGGATGGTCATGCTAATCAAGGTGAATATGGTCATGACATTGTCTGTGCTGGTGCCTCAGCCGTATTATTTGGTAGTGTTAATGCAATTATGGGATTGACGTCAGAAAAGCCGGACATCGATTATAACGATGACGGAGGTCATTTTCATATAAGAAGTGTTGATACAAATAACGATGAAGCTCAATTAATTCTGAAAGCAATGCTTGTATCTTTACAAACTATTGAAGAAGAATATAATGAAAATATCAGATTAAATTATAAGTGAGGTGTATCCCGATGTTAAAATTAAACTTACAGTTCTTCGCATCTAAAAAAGGGGTAAGTTCTACAAAAAACGGACGTGACTCTGAATCTAAACGTTTAGGTGCTAAACGTGCTGACGGTCAATACGTAACAGGTGGTTCAATTCTTTATCGCCAACGTGGTACTAAAATTTACCCTGGTGAAAATGTAGGTCGTGGTGGCGATGATACATTATTCGCTAAAATCGACGGCGTTGTTAAATTTGAACGCAAAGGTCGCGACAAAAAACAAGTTTCTGTATATGCAGTAGCTGAATAATTTTGTCTAGTTAACACCAGAAGTGAAGGCTTCTGGTGTTTTCTTTTGTTTAAAATCTTATTCTGAAGTAAAAAAGTTATCACATTAAATCATGTTGATTCCTAATGATTCAATTTAAGAACTAAAATTTTTCTACACATAGACTTAATGATATAATTAAACAGATCATGAAAACAAAAATGAGTAAAAGAGGTGAGATATATGTTTGTCGATCAAGTGAAAATATCTCTTAAAGCAGGAGATGGTGGTAATGGTATTACCGCTTACAGAAGAGAAAAATATGTACCATTCGGTGGACCAGCTGGTGGAGATGGTGGCAAAGGTGCATCAGTAATATTTGAAGTAGATGAAGGACTACGTACATTATTAGATTTTAGATACCAAACGCACTTTAAAGCTAAAAAAGGTGAGAATGGTCAAAGTAGTAACATGCATGGAAGAAATGCTGAAGACTTAGTATTAAAAGTACCACCTGGCACAATTGTTAAAAGTGTTGAAACAGAAGAAGTGCTTGCAGACTTAGTAGAAGATGGCCAACGGGCTGTGGTGGCAAAAGGTGGTCGTGGAGGACGTGGCAACTCACGTTTTGCTACACCTAGAAATCCTGCCCCAGACTTCAGTGAAAATGGTGAACCAGGTGAAGAAATTGACGTCACACTTGAATTAAAATTATTAGCAGATGTTGGTTTAGTAGGTTTTCCTAGTGTGGGTAAATCCACTTTGCTTTCAATCGTTTCGAAAGCTAAGCCTAAAATTGGGGCCTATCACTTTACAACAATTAAACCTAACTTAGGTGTTGTATCTACACCTGATAATAGAAGTTTTGTCATGGCTGACCTACCAGGATTAATCGAAGGTGCCTCAGACGGTGTAGGATTAGGTCATCAATTTTTACGACATGTTGAACGTACAAAAGTAATCGTACATATGATTGATATGAGTGGTTCAGAAGGTCGTGACCCTATCGATGACTATCACGTAATTAATAAAGAATTAGTGGCATATAAACAACGTTTAGAAGATCGCCCTCAAATTATAGTGGCAAATAAAATGGATATGCCAGATGCTGAAGATAATTTAGAATTATTCAAAGAGGAAATCGGCGATGACCATATCATAATTCCATTATCAGCTGTCTCAAGAGATAATATCGATCAATTATTATATACGATTGCTGATCAACTTGAAAAAGTTAAAGATATTGATTTCTCTGTTGAAGAAGATGAAAATGTTGGTGTAAACCGTGTTGTGTATAAACATACACCATCTCAAGACACATTCACGATTACAAGAGATGATGATGGTGCATACGTTGTGAGTGGTAATGCTATTGAAAGAACATTCAAGATGACTGATTTCAATAGTGATCCTGCTGTACGTAGGTTCGCAAGGCAAATGCGCTCAATGGGCATTGATGATGCTCTAAGAGCTAGAGGTTGTAGCAATGGAGATATCGTAAGAATTCTTGGTGGAGAATTTGAATTTATAGAATAGGAGTGTGAAAGATGGACAATAAAGAATATAGGAAGTTTTATCTTATACGCGAAGATGTTTTACCTGAATCTGTAATTAAAACTTTGAAAATAAAAGATGCATTAAAAAATAATTCTGAGTTGTCCATCTATGATGCCGTAAAACAATACGGTTTGTCACGTAGCGCTTTTTATAAATATAGAGAAACTATATTTCCTGTAGATGAAAAATTATTAGATCATCGTGAATTCACATTAATTCTATATGTCAATGATATTGTAGGTATGTTGGCACAAGTATTAAATACAATTTCTCAATTACAGTTATCTGTACTTACTATACATCAAAGTGTACCGATGAATGATAAAGCGACAATTACCTTATCGTTAAATGCATCATCTTCAGATTTAATGATAGATGATGTAGTAATTGCTTTACGAGAAATTGAACATGTGTCTAAAGTAGAATTAATAAGCATGAGTATGTAAATGAGGATGTGCTAAAATGTACGCGTATATTAAAGGTAAACTAACGCAATTATTTCCTACTCACGTAGTGGTAGATGTTAATGGCGTTGGTTACGAAATTCAGACACCTAATTCATATCGTTTTCAAAAATATTTGGATAAAGAAGTTCAAATATTTACATCATTAATTGTTAGAGAAGATGCTCAGTTACTCTATGGTTTTATTAATGAAGAAGAGAAAGATATGTTTTTAAGTTTAATAAAAGTAACAGGAATAGGTCCAAAATCAGCATTGGCTATACTTGCAACAAGTACACCTAATGAAGTGAAACAAGCTATTGAGAATGAAAACGATACTTACCTTACTAAATTCCCAGGTATCGGTAAGAAAACTGCACGACAAATAGTGCTTGATTTAAAAGGCAAAGTTCAAATTACAGAAGAAAATAGTGACACACTATTAAATGTGATGAATGATTCTAATGCTAATGAATCTATGATTAAGGAAGCTATGTTAGCTTTAGAAGCGTTAGGTTATTCAAAACGTGAGTTATCTAAAGTTGAAAAGGTTCTAAAACAATCTAATATGGATTCAGTTGATGAAGCTGTTAAAATCGGATTACAAACATTAGTGTCATAAAAAACCTAACATCAAAATGAAAGGGGGAAATATTATGGATGAAAGAATGGTCGACCAAGCTGCACATAATGAAGAATCTGACTTCGAATTATCTTTACGACCAACTAAATTAAAGCAGTACATTGGTCAATCTTCCATTAAAAGTAATTTAGAAGTATTCATTAAAGCAGCTAAATTGAGAGAAGAGCCTTTAGATCACGTTCTCTTATATGGTCCCCCTGGGTTAGGTAAAACAACTTTATCTAATATAATAGCCAATGAAATGGACGTTAACATTAGAACAGTATCTGGCCCTTCATTAGAGCGTCCTGGAGATTTAGCAGCAATTTTATCTGGATTACAACCAGGAGATGTGTTGTTCATTGATGAAATACATCGTTTAAGTAGTGTTGTTGAAGAAGTATTATATCCCGCGATGGAAGACTTTTTCCTAGACATCATTATAGGTAAAGGTGATGAAGCACGTAGTATTCGTATTGATTTACCACCTTTTACACTGGTTGGTGCTACAACACGTGCTGGAAGTTTAACTGGACCTTTAAGGGATCGATTTGGCGTCCACTTACGACTTGAATATTATAATGAAGCAGATTTAAAAGAAATTATAATAAGAACTGCTGAAGTACTAGGAACAGATATAGATGAAGAGAGTGCGATAGAGTTAGCAAAACGATCTAGAGGTACACCACGTGTAGCAAACCGTTTATTAAAAAGAGTGAGAGATTTTCAACAAGTAAATGAAGATGATCAAATCTATATTGAAACTACAAAGCGTGCATTAAAACTATTACAAGTTGACGATTATGGATTAGATTATATTGATCACAAAATGATGAATTGTATATTAAATCAATATAAAGGTGGACCTGTCGGACTTGATACAATTGCAGTGTCTATTGGTGAAGAACGAATAACTATCGAAGATGTTTATGAACCTTTCTTGATTCAAAAAGGTTTCTTAGAACGTACACCTCGAGGTAGAAAAGCAACACCATTGGCGCATGAACATTTTGGCAATTCTAATGAAATGAGGGAGTAAGTTGAATATTGAAGATTTTGACTACGATTTACCTGAATCTCTAATCGCACAAACGCCTTTAAAAAATAGAGACCAAAGTAGATTGTTAGTATTAAATAGAAATAATGGAAATATGGAACATCTACACTTTAAAGATGTGATTAACTATTTTAATCCTGGTGATACGCTTGTTTTAAATGATACTAGAGTTATGCCCGCAAGACTTTTTGGATTAAAAGAAGAAACGGGTGCTAAAGTTGAGATGCTTATGTTGACTCAAATTGAAGGCAATGATTGGGAGGTATTGTTAAAGCCGGCCAAACGTATTAAAGTAGGGAATCAATTGAATTTCGGAGATGGAAAAATTATCGCTGAATGTATTGAAGAGTTAGCCCAAGGTGGTAGAATTATGCGCTTGCATTATGAAGGAATATTGCAAGAACGTCTTGATGAATTAGGTGAGATGCCTTTACCACCATATATTAAAGAAAGACTAGATGATCCTGATCGTTATCAAACAGTTTATGCAAAAGAAAGTGGATCTGCTGCAGCACCTACTGCAGGGTTACATTTTACAGATGAACTTTTAGAGTCAATTAAGGCAAAAGGTGTGAATATCGCCTTTATCACATTGCATGTTGGTCTTGGTACATTTAGGCCAGTAAGTGTAGATAATATTGATGATCATGAGATGCATAGTGAGTATTATCAAATGACACAAGAAACTGCAGATTTATTAAATGAAACAAGAAAAAAAGGTCATCGAATTATTTCAGTAGGTACAACATCAACTAGAACACTTGAAACAATACGTAGAGATCATTCAGAATTTGTTGAAAAAAGCGGTTGGACAGATATCTTTATCTATCCAGGTTTTGAATATAAAGCTATTGATGGTTTGATTACTAATTTCCATCTTCCTAAATCAACGCTAGTAATGTTAGTGTCAGCGTTTAGTAGTAGAGAATATATTTTAAATGCATATCAAAAAGCTGTTGAAATGGAATATAGATTCTTTAGTTTTGGAGATGCAATGTTAATTATCTAAAAGAATGTGAGGATTTTAAATATGCCTGCAGTAACATATGAACATATTAAAATTTGTAAACAATCAGGTGCACGTTTAGGAATTGTACATACACCACATGGTTCGTTTGAAACACCAATGTTTATGCCAGTAGGAACTAAAGCAACAGTTAAAACAATGAGCCCAGAAGAATTGCGTCAGATTGAGGCTAAAATTATTTTGGGAAATACATATCATTTGTGGTTACAACCTGGAAATGATATTATCAAACACGCTGGGGGACTGCATAAATTCATGAATTGGAACGGACCTATTCTTACTGATTCAGGTGGGTTCCAAGTTTTTAGTTTAAGTAATCTACGTAAAATCTCAGAAGAAGGTGTCGAATTTAGACATCATACAAATGGTTCAAAATTATTTTTAAGTCCAGAGAAATCAATGGAAATTCAAAATGATTTAGGATCTGACATTATGATGGCATTTGATGAATGTCCGCCTATGCCATCTGAGTATAAATATGTCAAAGATTCAATTGTGAGAACAACACGTTGGGCAGAAAGATGTTTAAAAGCCCATGCTCGCCCTGAAGATCAAGCGTTGTTTGGTATTATTCAAGGTGGCGAATATAAAGATTTACGTGAACAAAGTGCGAAAGAGCTTGTTGAGCTAGATTTTCCTGGCTATGCTATTGGGGGGCTTTCAGTAGGAGAGCCTAAACCTGTGATGTACGAAATGGTAGAACACACTGAACAATTTATGCCAAAAGATAAACCTAGATACTTGATGGGTGTCGGCTCTCCCGATGCATTAATCGAATGTAGCATCCGAGGTATGGATATGTTTGATTGTGTATTACCTACTCGTATAGCTAGAAATGGTACATGTATGACATCCAATGGACGTTTAGTAATCAAAAATGCAAAGTTTGCTGATGATTTAAGACCATTAGATGAAAATTGTGATTGCTATACATGTAAAAATTATTCTAGAGCATACATTAGACACTTAATCAAAGCAGAAGAAACCTTTGGTATCCGTCTTACTACTATTCATAATTTACATTTTCTGCTAAAATTAATGGAAGATATTAGACAAGCCATTCGAGAAGATAGACTTTTAGACTTTAAAGCTGAATTCTTCGAACAGTATGGATTAAATGTAGATAACCCTAAAAACTTTTAAAGAGGAGAATGTAACATGCAATTTACATCATTGATATTACCGATCTTATTGTTGGTTCTAATGTATTTCTTCTTAATTAGACCTCAACAAAAACGTGCTAAAGAGCATCGTGAAATGATAAGTCGTGTAGAAGCTGGACAAAAAATTACTACAATCGGTGGTATTAAAGGTACAGTTAAAGCGGTTGATGAAACAACAGTAGTTGTTACTGTTAATGGTCATGGCACAGAAATGACTTTTGAAAAACCAGCTATTAAACAAGTTGATCCTTCATAATAGTATGTTATTGAAGCCTGGGGCAATATTGTCTCAGGCTTCAATTATATTTACTTGGATTTTTACTTATATGTCTAAACAACTAAAAATTTAAAAATGATGTGATTTAAGCATTAAAGAATTGTTTCCAATAATTAAATGCGGCTAGAGATGAGTTAGTATCTGTATTTAGTTATTATCCATATGCATTAAATTAATTGAAAAAAGTTTTCAATAATTTCACTATAAAGTGTAGTATGTTAATATAGATAGGTCATAGGAGTTATTCTATTGACTCCGACTTGCAAATATAAGGATTAATCGAGTATTCTAGTATCATAAGTAAATAATGAGGTGTTCATGTGAAGAAAAGTAGTAGATTGATTGCATTCTTACTACTGGTGATCCTTCTGTTCGCAGGTATGGGTCTTACGTATAAGAATGTGATTAAGAATGTTAACTTAGGCCTTGATTTACAGGGTGGATTCGAAGTGCTTTATCAAGTTGACCCATTACATAAAGGTGATAAAATTGATAAAAATGCGTTGCAATCTACAGCGCAAACACTAGAAAATCGTGTTAACGTATTAGGGGTTTCTGAGCCTAAAATCCAAGTTGAAGATCCAAATAGAATTAGAGTTCAACTTGCTGGTGTAAAAGATCAGAAAGAAGCAAGAAAGATTTTATCATCACAAGCTAATTTAACGATTCGTGATGCTGACGACAAAGTTAAGTTAAGCGGTGCAGATATTAAGCAAGGATCAGCGAAGCAAGAATTTAAACAGAATACGAATGATCCTACAGTTACATTTAAAGTAAAAGATAAGAATAAATTTAAAAAAGTAACTGAAGAAATATCTAAAAAGCAAAATAACGTTATGGTTGTTTGGTTAGACTTCAAAAAAGGCGATAGCTACAAGAAAGAAGCCGATAAAAAAGATCCTAAGTTCGTATCAGCGGCAAATGTTGATCAACCAATCAATTCAGATAGTGTAGAAATTTCTGGTGGATTCCATGGTCAAGAAGGCGTTAAAAAAGCAAAACAAATTGCTGAATTATTAAATGCAGGATCTTTACCGGTAGATCTTAAAGAAATTTATTCAAACTCTGTTGGTGCAGAATTTGGTCAAGATGCGTTAGATAAAACAATCTTTGCATCAGTACTTGGTGTAGCAGTCATTTATCTATTTATGTTAGGATTCTACAGATTACCAGGACTTGTAGCCATCATCGCATTAACAACATATATATATTTAACACTTGTAGCCTTTAACTTTATCTCAGGTGTACTTACATTACCTGGTTTAGCAGCCTTAGTATTAGGTGTGGGTATGGCAGTAGATGCCAATATCATTATGTATGAACGGATTAAAGACGAGTTGAGAATCGGTAGGACGCTTAAACAAGCATACTCAAAAGCCAATAAAAGTTCCTTCTTAACAATCTTTGACTCCAACTTAACAACCGTAATTGCTGCAGCAGTACTGTTCTTCTTTGGTGAAAGTTCAGTAAAAGGTTTCGCAACAATGTTGTTATTAGGTATTTTAATGATATTTGTAACTGCAGTGTTCTTATCTAGATTACTATTATCATTACTAGTTTATTCTAATCTATTTAAGAAAAAATATTGGTTATTTGGTGTTAAAAAAGCAGATAGACATGATATCAGTGAAGGTAAAGATGTCCATGACTTAAAAACATCATTTGAAAAATGGAATTTTGTTAAACTAGCTAAACCATTGATTTCATTAAGTATTTTAATTGTAGTTGTAGGATTAGTTATTCTTTATATTTTCAAATTGAATTTAGGTATAGACTTCTCTGCTGGTACGCGTGTAGACCTACAATCTAAAGAAGCACTTACTCAATCCAAAGTTGAAAAAGTAGTGAAAGATGTTGGTTTAGACCCAGATCAAACTCAAATTAATGGTTCAGGTAATAAAAACGCAACTGTCCAATTTAAACAAGATTTATCACAAGCTAAAGATAACCAATTAAGTGATAAAATGAAATCTGAATTTGGTAACGCACCGCAAATTAATACAGTTTCACCATTAATTGGACAAGAATTAGCTAAAAACGCAATGCTTGCATTAGTTTATGCAGCTGTAGGTATTATTATCTATGTATCATTACGATTCGAATGGAGAATGGGATTATCTTCTGTCTTAGCATTATTACACGACGTATTTATTATCGTCGCTGTGTTCAGTTTACTTCGATTAGAAGTTGATTTAACGTTTATCGCTGCTATCTTAACTATTGTTGGTTATTCTATTAACGATACCATCGTTACATTTGACCGTGTTCGTGAAAACCTTCATAAGATTAAAGTGATTACTTCAGCTGAACAAATTGATGACATTGTTAACAGATCAATTAGACAAACGATGACACGTTCTATTAATACAGTTTTAACAGTTGTTGTCGTAGTTGTTGCAATTCTATTATTTGGTGCACCAACAATTTTCAACTTCTCATTAGCTTTATTAATCGGTTTAATTTCAGGCGTGTTCTCTTCCATCTTCATAGCCGTCCCATTATGGGGAATTATGAAGAAACGTCAATTGAAAAAATCACCTAATCAAAAATTAGTCGTTTATAAAGAGAAAAAATCAAACGATGAAAAAATCGTAGTTTAATCAATTTAAGGTTGAGCATTGATGTTGTATAATCTTTAAAAGATTTTGCAACAAAGTGCTCAACCTTTTTATTTTATTCGATTTTCGATATAATGGCATGTGGAAATGAGGAAGGTTACTTATGATTAAATCTAAATATAATTGGAATTTAAATAACCCAACTGAATATATATCAGATAGTATAGCTAAACGTTTAAAACTATCTCCTATAATCAAGAAAATATTAGAAAGTAAACAAATTATTGAAGAAGAAGACATTCAACAAACTCTAAATGGCATTGATATCAACCATGATATTTCTTTACTTAGTGATATTGATAAAGCGATAGAACGTATCAATCAAGCTATAGATAAAAATGAGCGTATTTTAGTATATGGCGATTACGATGCTGATGGCGTAACTTCTACGACGATATTAGTACATACTTTACAAAAATTAGGAGCCCAAGTTGGATGGTATATACCGAACCGATTTACAGAAGGTTATGGTCCAAATGAAATGGCATTTCAAAATGCTTATGATGAAGGTATTTCATTAATCATCACTGTAGATAATGGTATACAAGGGCATGCTGAAATTAAAATGGCTCAAGAATTAGGTGTAGATGTCATTGTCACAGATCACCACGAAATAGGCAGAACTTTACCTGAAGCATATGCAATCGTACACCCAATGCATCCAGAATTTGATTACCCATTTAAATACTTATGTGGTGCAGGTGTAGCATATAAATTAGCTCAAGCGTTATTAGAAAATGTGCCAAATTATTTTAAAGCATACGCAGCTATAGGCACAATAGCAGATTTAGTTTCATTAACTGATGAAAATCGTTCAATTGTACAACATGGTTTGAAAGTCATGAATGACAGTTGTCCAGTAGCCGTTAAAGCTTTACTTAAACAAGCTGGTTATAACGATGACATTACTGAAGAAACAATAGGATTTATCATAGGTCCTAGATTAAATGCAGTTGGACGTTTAGAAGATGCTTCTTTAGCTGCTGAATTATTAATGTCTGATAGTGAAGATGAAGCTGAATTTTTAGCGGAACAGGTTGAGCATTTCAACCAAGAGCGTAAAGATATAGTTGCTCATATTACAGAAGAAGCATTAGCAATAGCTAAGGATTATGTCTCACAAGGACATCAATTTCTATTATTAGCCAAAGAAGATTGGCATGAAGGTGTTTTAGGTATTGTAGCATCGAAAATAGTGGAGACGTTTAGCTTACCAACATTAATTTTAAATATTGATCATGAACAAAATCATGCTAAAGGTTCAGCAAGATCGATTGAACAAGTATCCATGTTTGAAATTTTAAATGCCCATCAAGATTTAATTAGTAAATTCGGTGGACACCATATGGCAGCAGGGATGACTATGGATATTGATAATGTTGAAGCATTACGAAATGGATTAAATGAATGGATGGCAAAACTAAGTGAAACGACATCTCTTGAACCGAGTAAAAAGGTAGATGTTTTACTTGATGAATCAGATATTACAATTAAAAACATTAAAGATATTCAGAAATTAAGCCCCTTTGGCACAGATTTTAATTCACCATTATTTGAAATTCAAAATATGACTATACAATCTTTAAAGGCTATTGGTAAAGAACAAAATCACTTGAAGATGACATTAGGTGATTCTAATTTACCGGCTTTATTTTGGCAAAATGGTGCATATGCTACACAATTAGAAACTGGTCAACCAGTCAACTTAATTGGTAACTTACAAATAAATGAATGGAACGGGAATCAAACACCACAATTCATTGTTCAAGATATAGCCATGGACACAATGCAAATATTAGATTATCGAAGCAAAAGTAAAAATACTAATTTCTTAAACAATGATCAAACAACAGCGTTTGTAATTCATTCTAAAGTTCAAAAATCTAATGACAATGAGTTCTTCTATGGAGAAGTTATACCAGGGGAATATGATAAAATAGTATTTAGAGATTTACCGAATACGCTTGATGAATTAAAAAACACATTACAACAAACACAAATATCTCAAATTTATCTTGTATTTCAACATAAAACGTCTATTTATTTCGAAGGCATGCCAAGTATCAATTTATTCAAACAATGTTATAAAGCGTTAATTAATAAAAGAAAAATGAATCTAGCGACTGAAGGTATGATGTTGTGTGAATTTCTCAATATTAAAGCTAATTCATTAAAATTTATGCTAAAAGTATTTTTAGAATTAGGATTTATTAACGAAGATGATGGTATAATAACGATTGCGAGTCAACCAAATAAACAAGATATTGAATCTAGCCAATTTTATCAAGCTAGGTTATCAAGAATAGAAGTCGAAAAACTTTTATTATATGATGATTTCAAACATTTAAAACAATGGATTAAAACTCAATTGGGATATAGTAATTAGGAGGAAATAATAAGATGGATTTAAAACAATATGTTTCTGAGGTACAAGATTGGCCAAAACCAGGGGTCAGCTTTAAAGATATCACTACAATTATGGACAATGGTAAAGCATATGGATATGCTACAGACCAAATTGTTGAATATGCAAGAGAAAAAGATGTCGACGTTGTTGTTGGGCCAGAAGCACGAGGATTTATTATTGGTTGTCCAGTAGCATATTCAATGGGCATAGGGTTCGCACCTGTACGTAAAGAAGGTAAATTACCTCGTGAAGTTATTAGATACGAATATAATTTAGAATACGGCACTAATGTTTTAACAATGCATAAAGATGCTATTAAACCAGGTCAACGTGTATTAATCACAGACGATTTATTAGCAACTGGTGGGACAATCGAAGCGGCTATTAAACTTGTTGAAAAGTTAGGCGGTATCGTTGTTGGCATAGCTTTTATTATTGAATTAAAATATTTAAATGGAATTGAAAAGATAAAAGACTATGATGTTATGAGTTTAATTTCTTATGATGAATAATTTACAATTTTAAATTGAGTGAAATAATAATCATGAAGTACTAGTTCTCATTACTGATTAACAATAATGATGTTAATACAGTTTAAGTAGAGAACTAGTTTTTATTTACAAAAAATATTATTGATAGAGTTACAATCTAATTGTGATTCATTTATTTATTCCAAAAGTTGTAGTATCATGTAACTAATATTTAATTTTATTTCATAATCGTTAGCTTATCAGAGTCGTTAAAATTTGATAAACTAATTACAATTAATATTGATTTCACATTGAAACATCAAAAAATATTTTGAAATAATCAAAAGTGATAAAGCTAATCAATTACTATAAACTTTCTTAAGTAATGGGTAATAATACATAACATATGTAAAGAAATTCAAACATGAAAGTATAATCAATGAGTGGGGTGTCATATATTGAACAACGAGTATCCTTATAGTGCTGACGAGGTGCTTTACAAAGCAAAGTCCTATTTAAGCGAAAGCGAATACCAATATGTTTTAAAGAGTTATCATATTGCATATGAAGCGCACCAAGGACAATTTAGGAAGAATGGTTTACCATATATCATGCATCCTATTCAGGTAGCTGGAATTCTAACTGAGATGCGTTTAGACGGTCCCACAATCGTTGCAGGCTTTTTACATGATGTCATAGAAGATACCGCATATACATTTGATGACGTTAAAAATATGTTTAACGAAGAAGTAGCAAGAATCGTAGACGGTGTCACAAAACTTAAAAAAGTGAAGTATCGTTCGAAAGAGGAACAACAAGCTGAAAATCATCGTAAATTATTTATTGCTATTGCTAAAGATGTCCGTGTGATTTTAGTAAAATTAGCTGACCGATTACATAATATGAGAACGTTAAAAGCTATGCCTAGAGAGAAACAAATACGTATTTCTAAAGAAACATTAGAAATATATGCACCTTTAGCACATAGACTTGGTATCAATACTATAAAATGGGAATTAGAAGATACGGCTTTAAGATACATTGATAGTGTGCAATATTTCCGAATTGTCAATTTAATGAAGAAAAAGAGAAGTGAACGTGAAGCTTATATTGACAATGCCATTGGCCAGATAGAAACAGAAATGGATAAAATGAGTATCGTTGGCGAAATAAATGGTCGCCCTAAACACATCTATAGTATTTATAGAAAAATGATGAAACAAAAAAAGCAATTTGATCAAATATTTGATTTACTAGCTATCCGAATCATAGTAAATACAATCAATGATTGCTATGCGATATTAGGTTTGGTCCATACACTATGGAAGCCGATGCCTGGTCGTTTTAAAGATTATATAGCAATGCCAAAACAAAATATGTATCAATCACTTCACACTACTGTTGTAGGCCCTAATGGGGACCCACTAGAAATTCAAATACGTACTTATGAAATGCATGAAATTGCTGAACATGGTGTAGCTGCGCATTGGGCATATAAAGAAGGGAAAACTGTAAACGAAAAAACACAGGATTTCCAAAATAAATTAAATTGGTTAAAAGATTTAGCTGAAACTGATCATACGTCTTCAGATGCACAAGAATTTATGGAATCACTCAAGTATGATTTACAAAGTGATAAAGTATATGCATTTACACCTGCAAGTGATGTCATAGAGTTACCTTATGGTGCTGTGCCTATTGATTTTGCATATGCTATTCATAGTGAAGTTGGTAATAAAATGATAGGTGCTAAAGTCAACGGTAAAATTGTACCAATTGATTATATATTACAAACTGGTGATATCATTGAAATTAGAACGAGTAAACATTCATATGGACCAAGTAGAGATTGGTTGAAAATTGTTAAATCATCTAGTGCGAAAAGTAAAATTAAAAGCTTCTTTAAAAAGCAAGATCGCTCTTCTAATATTGAAAAAGGTAAATTTATGGTTGAAGCTGAAATTAAAGAACAAGGTTTTAGAGTAGACGATATTCTTACCGAAAAAAATATCGATGTAGTGAATGAAAAATATCATTTTGCTAATGAAGATGATCTATATGCTGCAGTTGGTTTCGGTGGCGTAACTGCTATCCAAATAGTAAATAAATTAACTGAACGTCAAAGAATTTTGGATAAGCAAAAAGCTTTAAATGAAGCACAAGAAGTGACAAAATCAGTTCCAATCAAAGAAGATATTATTACTGATAGCGGTGTATACGTCGAAGGATTAGAAAATGTACTGATTAAACTATCAAAATGTTGTAATCCTATACCTGGTGATGATATTGTAGGTTATATCACCAAAGGTCATGGTATAAAGGTACATAGAACCGATTGTCCTAATATAAAAAATGAAACAGAACGTTTAATATCAGTTGAATGGGTGAAATCTAAAGACTCAACACAACGTTATCAAGTCGATTTAGAAGTCACTGCATATGATCGCAACGGATTGTTAAACGAAGTATTACAAGCTGTAAATTCTACAGCTGGAAGTCTAATTAAAGTATCAGGTCGATCTGATATTGATAAAAATGCTGTCATTAATATTAGTGTCATGGTAAAAAATGTTAACGATGTATACCGTGTAGTTGAAAAGATCAAACAGTTAGGTGATGTATATACTGTTACAAGAGTTTGGAACTAGAACTTAAGAGGTGCAAAGAAAAATGAGAGTAGTTGTACAAAGAGTTTCAGAAGCTTCTGTTTCAAATAACAACATTCATAATGCTATTCAAAAAGGCTATTGTTTATTAGTAGGAATTGGTAAAAACTCTACAGAAGCAGATGTACAAACAATAGCTAAGAAAATCGCGAATGCAAGATTATTTGAAGACGAAAATGACAAATTGAATTATAATATTCAACAAATTGAAGGAGAAATACTATCAATTTCTCAATTTACATTGTATGCCGATGTAAAAAAAGGTAATCGTCCTGGTTTTTCTGATTCAATGCCACCTGAGGCAGCAAATGAATTATATGAATCGTTTAACGAAGCACTTCGATCATATGGCTTGAACGTTAAAACAGGTGAATTTGGTACTCATATGAATGTAGACATTCAAAATGATGGTCCTGTAACAATCATATATGAGAGTCAGGATGGCAAAATGATATGAATAAAATAAATACATGGTTAACCAAACATGGTCTTATGAATCGACTAACGTTAATCGTTGTTATTTGTTTTGTACTATTTCTCATTTTATTATTTATGTTTTTAAATTATAATGATGAAGATAATGGTACAATCACTATAACTGAAAATGCTGAGTTGAGAACTGGACCTAATGCAGCTTATCCTGTTATTTATAAGATTGAAAAGGGAGATACCTTTGAGAAGATTGATAAATCTGGTAAGTGGATTGAAGTAAAGAATAAAGCTGGAGATGAAAAAGGGTGGGTTGCAGGTTGGCACACCAATTTAAATATCCATGCTGATAATTCTAAAAAATCCGCACCATTAAAAGGTAAAACAATTGTACTTGATCCTGGTCACGGTGGACGTGATCAGGGTGCTTCAAGTAACACGTCCTCAAAGAGTTTAGAAAAAGTATATACATTAAAAACTGCTAAAGAGTTAAAAAGTTTACTTGAAAAAGAAGGTGCTCATGTTAAAATGACGCGTTCTAATGATACATATGTGTCTTTGGATGATAGGAATATCAAAGGAGACGCTTTTATAAGCATACATAATGACTCACTAGATTCCCCAAATGCGAATGGTGTAACTGTGTATTGGTTACAAGATAATCAAGAAGCATTAGCACAAACACTCAGCAGTAGCATCCAAAAGAAATCCCTCCTTACAAATAAAGAAGCCAGACAACAAAATTATCAAGTCTTGAGACAAACAAACATACCAGCAGTATTATTAGAACTAGGTTATATCAGTAATCCTACAGATGAAGTAATGGTACGGGACCAACTACATAGACAAGTTGTAGAGGAAGCTATCGTTGATGGATTAAAACAATATTTCTCATCATAGAACTTGCAAATCAAATGAAAACTCGTTATCATTATAATTGAATTATAAATAGTAAACCGATTGTATTCTTGAAAGAATAGACGAAAGAGGTAGTATATATTTATATACGTAGAAATGTAATCCATGAGGCTGAAAGATTACGCTGAGTAGTTTATTTCTTTGAACACAAGAAGAGGTGCTTTATTTAAAAGTAAAGCCGGCTAACGTACGTTAAACGTTTTGAGTGGATTTGTGACGTTAGTAATGTCCAAATCAATTAGGGTGGCAACACGGATTTTCGTCCCTTGTATAGTATTTAATGCTATGCAAGGGCTTTTTTATTCACATTTTTAAAAAGAAAAAGAAATGAAAACCCTTGAGTATTAGTAAAGGAGATAAAATATGATAAAAATTCCAAGAGGAACGCAAGATATATTACCAGAAGATTCAATCAAGTGGCGATACATTGAAAATAAATTAGACCAATTGATGGAAATTTATAATTATCAAGAAATAAGAACACCTATCTTTGAGAGTACTGAACTTTTTGCTAGAGGTGTTGGTGATTCAACTGATGTTGTACAAAAGGAAATGTACACATTTAAAGATAAAGGTGACCGTAGCCTAACATTAAGACCCGAAGGTACTGCTGGTGTAGTTCGTTCATATATTGAACATAAAATGCAAGGAAATCCTAATCAACCAGTTAAGTTATATTATAATGGTCCAATGTTTAGATATGAACGTAAACAAAAAGGTAGATATCGACAATTTAATCAATTTGGTGTTGAAGCAATTGGTTCTGAAAATCCAAGCATTGATGCTGAGATTTTAGCAATGGTAATGCATATCTATCAATCATTTGGGTTAAAGCACTTAAAATTAGTGATAAATAGTATTGGAGATAGTGACTCTCGTAAAGAATACAATGAAGCATTGGTTAAACACTTTGAACCAGTAATTGATGATTTCTGTCAAGATTGTCAGTCTAGACTACACACTAATCCAATGAGAATCTTGGACTGTAAGGTTGATAGAGACAAAGAAGCTGTCAAAAATGCACCACGTATTACGGACTTCTTAAACGAAGATTCTAAAGCATACTACGAACAAGTAAAAAAACATTTAGATGATTTAGGAATTCCATATGTAGAAGATCCTAATCTTGTTCGTGGTTTAGATTATTACACACATACTGCATTTGAATTGATGATGGATAATCCAAATTATGATGGTGCAATTACAACCTTGTGTGGTGGTGGTCGTTATAATGGCCTACTTGAATTGTTAGATGGACCTAGCCAAACAGGTATCGGTTTTGCATTAAGCATTGAAAGATTATTGTTAGCATTAGAAGAAGAAGGCATTGAATTAGATATAAAAAATGACTTTGACTTATTTATCGTTACTATGGGAGAACAAGCAGATCGTTATGCAGTTAAATTACTTAACGAATTACGAAAAAATGGCGTAAAAGCTGATAAAGATTATCTTAATAGAAAGATTAAAGGTCAAATGAAACAAGCAGATCGTTTAAATGCAAATTATACTATCGTAATTGGTGATCAAGAATTAGAAAACAATCAAATTGATATTAAAAATATGGAAACTGGTGAATCTGAATCAATTCAATTAGACCAAATTGTTGATTATTTTCACAAATAGAGAGGAAGTTTTGAAATGAGTAAAAGAACGACATACTGTGGTTTAGTCACAGAAGATTTATTAAATGAAAAAGTAACATTAAAAGGTTGGGTACACAATCGACGTGACCTTGGTGGATTGATATTCATCGATTTAAGAGATAGAGAAGGCATTGTGCAAATTGTCTTTAATCCAGATTTTTCACAAGAAGCATTAAATATCGCTGAAACTGTAAGACCTGAATATATTGTTGAAGTTCAAGGTGTAGTAACTAAACGTGACGCTGAAACAGTAAATCCTAAAATTAAAACAGGTCAAGTAGAAGTACAAGTTTCAAATATTGAAATTATCAATAAATCAGAAACACCACCATTTTCAATAAATGAAGAAAATACCAACGTAGATGAAAATATAAGATTAAAATATAGATATTTAGATTTACGTCGTCAAGAACTAGCACAAACTTTTAAAATGAGACATCAAACAACACGTTCAATTCGACAATATTTAGATGATAATGGATTTTATGACATTGAAACACCGGTGTTAACTAAATCAACACCAGAAGGTGCCAGAGACTATTTAGTACCTTCACGTGTTCATGATGGAGAATTTTATGCATTACCACAATCACCTCAATTATTTAAACAATTGTTAATGATTAGTGGGTTTGATAAATATTATCAAATCGTTAAATGTTTCCGTGATGAAGACTTACGTGCAGATCGTCAACCAGAATTTACCCAAGTCGATATTGAAATGAGCTTTGTAGACCAAGAAGATGTTATGGCTATGGGTGAAGAAATGTTACGTAAAGTCGTTAAAGATGTCAAAGGTATTGATGTGCCTGGACCATTCCCAAGAATGACTTATGCTGAAGCAATGAGCCGCTATGGTTCTGATAAACCTGATACACGTTTTGACATGGAATTGATTAATGTATCTCAATTAGGTCATGATATGGACTTTAAAGTGTTTAAAGATACTGTTGAGAATAATGGTGAAATTAAAGCAATCGTGGCTAAAGATGCTGCTGATCAATACACACGTAAAGACATGGATGCTTTAACTGAGTTTGTAAATATATATGGTGCGAAAGGTTTAGCATGGGTTAAGGTTACTGATGAAGGTTTAACAGGTCCAATTGCTCGCTTCTTTGAAGATAAAGATACAGAACAATTAAAATCATTAACAGAAGCATCAGCTGGGGATTTAGTCATGTTTGTTGCTGATAAACCAGATGTTGTAGCACAAAGTTTAGGTGCATTACGTATTAAACTAGCTAAAGAGTTAGGCTTAATTGATGAATCAAAATTAAACTTCTTATGGGTAACAGATTGGCCTTTATTAGAATATGATGACGAAAGTAAACGCTATGTAGCTGCACATCATCCTTTCACATCACCTAAAAAAGAAGATATTGAGAAATTAGATTCAGAGCCTGAAAATGCACAAGCGAATGCCTATGATATCGTATTAAATGGTTATGAATTAGGTGGTGGTTCAATCAGAATTCATAATGGAGAATTACAAGAAAAAATGTTTGAAGTACTTGGTTTTACTAAAGAACAAGCACAAGAACAATTTGGTTTCTTATTAGATGCATTCAAATACGGTGCGCCACCACATGGCGGTATCGCATTAGGATTAGACAGATTAGTGATGTTATTAACTAACCGTACAAACTTAAGAGATACAATTGCATTCCCTAAAACTGCATCAGCTACTTGTTTATTAACAGATGCACCTGGTGAAGTTTCAGAAAAACAATTAGAAGAATTATCATTAAGAATTAGACATTAGTGTACCTAAGCGTTAATTTCTTGTGAATATGTCTAAATGTTGTCTGAATAAAAAGGAATTAAAATATACAATGTTGTTTAATTCCTTTCTTTCTAAGTTTGTGATATTATAATGACATAAGATAGTCATCTGTGATGTTCGTATGTTTGCTTTTTATTTGGGCCTAACACTCTTTGATCAGGGAGCCCAATAGGTTTTCATGCAGCGCAAACGCCTCATTAGGAGGACTTGCAAAACATGAAACAGGGCACCCACCTGTATATAGCAGGCCGAATGATCAAGCTATTTATAACTACGGCATCTACGGACTCTATCGGTACGCAAGACTTAGGTCTTGCGTATTTTTATTTTTAAATTAAAATAATACTTAAAATACATATTGATTTGGATTGTTTAGTTAAAGGAGATTAAAATGAAACATCAATTTTCTAGAAATGAGTTAGCAATCGGACAAGGGGGACTTGATTTATTAAAAAGTAAAACTGTAGCTGTGCTTGGTGTCGGTGGCGTCGGATCTTTTGCAGCTGAAGCATTAGCTAGAACGAATATAGGACATATCATTTTAATAGATAAAGACGATGTTGATATTACAAATGTTAACCGTCAAATCCATGCATTAACGTCGACTATCGGACAAAGCAAAGTGACATTAATGGAAGAAAGAATTAAACAAATTAATCCAGACTGTAAAGTAACGTCATTACATATGTTTTATACAGAAGAAACATATGAAGATATATTTAATAACTATGATATTGATTATTTTATCGATGCAAGTGATACCATTATTTATAAAGTTCATTTAATGAAAGAATGCTTAGAACGTGGTATCGATATGATTTCAAGTATGGGTGCAGCTAATAAAATAGATCCTACTCGATTCCAAATTGCAGATATTTCAAAAACACATACAGATCCAATGGCAAAGGTAATTCGTAATAGATTAAAACGTGTAGGTATTCGAAAAGGAGTAAAAGTTGTATTTTCAGATGAAAGTCCAATTGTAATTAGAGAAGATGTAAAAGAAACAGTAGGTGACAAAAACGCTATCAACAGGAAAGGACAAATGCCACCATCTTCCAATGCATATGTCCCTAGTGTGGTCGGTTTAATTTGTTCAAGTTATGTCATCAATGATATTCTTAAAGACATTCCGATTCGTCGAATTAAAGATAAAGGTCAATAATTAAATAGTAAATAAAAAGATAGTTTGTCTATAATGTAATGACTACATTTAGGCAAACTATCTTTTAACTTATTGAGACTTATTCAATAAATTCTCATAAATGGTTTTAAATTGTTGTTCACTTTTAGAGGTCGTTTTAGGTTCATAATAAATACGATTTTTAAGTATATCAGGTAAGTATTGTTGAACTACATGGCCATTTTCATAATTATGTGGATATTTATAACCAATAGCTCGGCCTAATTCTTTCGCACCAGCATAATGACCATCTTTTAAATAGTCAGGTATTTGTCCTACTTTGCCTTGTCTAATGTCACTTAATGCTTTATCGATAGCTGAAATGCCTGAATTGGATTTAGGTGATAAGCACAATTCAATTACTGCTTGGCTTAATGGGATTCTTGCTTCAGGAAAACCTAATCTTTCAGCTGATTGAATAGCTGCTAATGTGCGTTGTCCAGCATTAGGTGAAGCTAAACCTACATCTTCATAGCTAATAACGAGTAAACGTCTGACTATTGTAGGCAAATCACCAGCTTCTATCAATCTGGCTAGATAATGCAATGCCGCATTGACATCACTACCTCGTATAGACTTTTGAAATGCACTCATCACATCATAGTGCATATCTCCATCTTTATCGCTAACGAAAGCGCCTTTTTGCAAGCAATCTTTCGCATCTTGCAACGTAATATGACGTTGTCCATCTTCTTCAGTTGCACTTAAAACAGCAAGTTCTAAGGCATTTAGTGCACTTCTAACATCACCTTGACTTTGAGTTGAGAAATAGGTCATAGCATCATCATCAACTTCAGGTGTATATGATTTAAGACCACGCTGATCGTCTTCTAAAGCGCGATTTAGTGCTAATCTAATATCGTTATCATCGAGTGGATACAATTCAAAGATTTGAGCTCTTGAACGAATTGCCGGATTAATTGCATGATAAGGATTAGAAGTGGTTGCACCTATTAAGACAATTTTTCCATTTTCCAAATGGGGCAATAAAAAGTCTTGTTTCGCTTTATCTAATCGGTGAATTTCATCTAATAACAAGATGACTTGTCCAGACATTTTTGCTTCATCGACAACCATTTGCATATCTTTTTTGGTATTTGTTACAGCATTGAGTTGTCTAAATTTATATTGAGTACTACCAGCAATAGCTTTAGCAATACTTGTTTTACCTATTCCAGGTGGTCCATAAAATATCATTGAGGACAATCTTTTAGTATCTACCATTCTTCTAATAATACCTGTTGGTCCAACCAAATGTTGTTGTGAAATGATTTCATCAATATTAATTGGTCTCATCCTTGACGCTAAAGGTTCAGTATTCACATTTGTCACACCTTTCTAATATTATCTTAACGCAAAAAATGATAGAATGGGAATATATAATTCGAATTAAGTGAGGTTATACAATGAAAATATCAACAAAAGGGAGATATGGCTTAACTTTAATGATTTCTCTTGCTAAAAGAGAAGGCCAGGGTTGCGTATCATTAAAAACAATAGCCGAAGAAAATAATTTAAGTGATTTATATTTAGAACAACTTGTTGGACCCTTAAGAAATGCTGGATTAATTCGAAGCGTTCGAGGCGCAAAGGGTGGGTACCAATTAAGATTGCCTGCTGAAGAAATTACAGCTGGTGATATTATCAGATTATTAGAAGGACCTATTACCTTCGTAGAAAGTATAGAGTCAGAACCACCTGCACAAAAACAATTATGGTTAAGAATGAGAGACGCAGTCAGAGACGTACTCGACAAAACAACACTACAATACCTTGCAGAATACAAAGAAACAGACCAAAACCTAGACGGATACATGTTTTATATATAGGGCCCCAACATTGAAAAATTGGTTCCCCAATTTTTACGGACCATGCAAGTTGGGCGGACCCTTCATAGAGGTTTTCGAAAAGAAAACCTACAAACAATGCAGGAAAGGCAAGGGCCCTTTAAAGAGGTTTAAATCCTAATAACTATAAATTTAAGAAAAAATATGGATTAATTTCCATATTTTTTATTTATTAGCATATCATCTAAAGCTCTGCTATCAAGCCTTTGAATAGTGCTGTGAACAAATCTTAAATTGTATTTTATTTAAAATTTCCTAATTTTATTTGATTGATATGTTTAGTTCCTTGACCAAGTGGTATGAATAGAATATACATCATAACAATTGTTGAATTAATCTTATTCACATGGCAATTGATGTAATAAAGTTAAAATTTAAGTTTTAACAAATACAATTTAGTTTTAAATTTGAAAGGAGCTTATATTTATGGGATTCATGGATAAAGCGAAAGATGCAGCAGAAAAATTCAAAAACAGTGATAACGAGCAAGTAAACAAAGCTAAAGATACAATTAACGAGTACACTGATACTGGTAAAGGCGACAAAGATAAAAAAGAAGATAAAGACGATAAATAATCGTATTCTTATAAGTAATGAGGTAGTGCAATAGCGCTACCTTTTTTTGTATATAAAAAGAACTGAAACGTTAATTTCACGTTTCAGTCTAATATATCAATTCAATTATATTGAATCGATAATGTGTTTAAATTTTTGATATGACTCATGTTGTTTTTGTTGATCATATATATAGCTCACACCCATAATTTCATCGATATCGCCATAATAATCAATAAAAGCTTCAATTTTTTGCTTAACTGTACTTTCAGAGCCGATCATTGATGAGTTGATTCGTTGTTTCGCCATGTCCAATTCCCGTGGTGTTAACACTTGATCTAATTTATCTGTTGGTGGTTGAACAGGTTGCATTTTACCTCTAGTAATACTAACCATAACTTGAGCCATTGAACTTGCTAAATATTTGGCTTCTTTATCTGTGTCTGCAACGATAACATTTAAGCCTATAATAACATAAGGTTCACTTAGAAACTCTGATGGTTCAAATAAATCTTTATATATTTGGATCGCATCTTTCATTTGTTGTGGCGCAAAATGCCCAGCAAAAACATATGGCAAACCACTTCTAGCAGCAACATGTGCCGAATCAGTGGAAGAACCTAATATATATAACGGTACTTGTTTATCCACAGCTGGATAGGCACGAACATAACTTTGTTGATTTGCTGGTCCGAAATATTGTTGTAATTGATCTACTTCATCTGGAAATTGATAAACACCATTATGTTGGTCTCTGCGCAATGCACTTGCTGTCATCATATCTGTACCTGGTGCTCTGCCTAAACCTAAATCTACGCGGTTAGGAAATAAAGTAGCCATTGTACCAAATTGTTCTGCTACTATAAGAGGCGCATGATTGGGTAACATTATTCCTCCAGATCCGACTTTAATCGTTTTTGTATGTTCTAAAGTATGTTGAATTAATAATGCAGTCGCAGAGCTTACTAAATTAGGCGCATTATGGTGCTCAGCAATCCAGTACCTTTCATATCCTACTTGTTCTAAATATTGTGCTAAATCAATCATATCATGTAAAGCGTCGCTATCCTCTTGTCCTTCTCTAATAGGTACTAAATTTAATGCAGATACTTTAAGTTTATTCATATCAATTATTCCTCCATAGTAAAAATAGTATATGAAGTATAACAACGATTAGCAGAAATCAATATTAAATTGCTCATTACACAGAACAATATTACTAATTAAATTTAGAGAAAATAATAGTTAGATTTATAATTCATATTATCAACTATAACAATATAATGTTAAAATTATACTAACTATTTTTGTCAAACAGATAGGTAGAAAAATACGTTTCTAGGTGCTATTATAGGAACATTGATAATTTTGTGAGGAGTGTCAAACATGGAAGTTTATGCAGATTATGCTGCCACAACTCCAGTTAAATCTGAAGTTGTAGAGGCGATGATGGATATATATCAATCTCATTATGGTAACCCATCTTCAATTCATTCAATTGGAAGAGACGCACGTAAATATTTAGATGAATCACGCAGAACTGTAGCCAAATGTTTAGGAGCTAAACCATCTGAAGTCATATTTACAAGTGGTGCTACAGAATCTAACAACACTGCCATTAAAGGTTTAGTTAAAGCTAATGAACATATTGGCAATCATTTAATCACTACTAAAATAGAACATCATTCTGTATTACATGTGTTTGAGCAATTAGAACGTGAAGGTTATGATGTAACATACTTAGATGTAGATGATACGGGTGCCATTGATTTAGATCAATTAGAAGAAGTTATTACAGAAAAAACAATTCTTGTATCTATCATGTTTGTGAACAATGAGGTTGGTACAGTTCAACAAATGTATGATATTGAAGATATCGTTACCTCAACGAATGCATTATTCCATGTTGATGCAGTACAAGCCATTGGTCATTTAGATATAGATTTTGATGATTTTAAATTTGACACTATGAGCGTGACTGGTCATAAATTTAGCGGTCCTAAAGGCATCGGTGCATTACTAGTAAGAGAAAATACACCAATACAATTTACTCAACTTGGTGGTGAACAAGAAACAAAACGTCGAGCAGGAACAGAAAATTTAGCCCAGATTGTTGGTTTTGCTAAGGCGATTGAGTTAGCACAACAACATAGGGATGATAATAATATCCATTTAATGAATTTAAAAGAATTATTTTTAGTGAGTTTGCAAGAACGTGCCATTCCATTTGAGCTTAATGGTTCAATGGTTGATACAACCGGCCACATCATAAATTTATACTTTCCCTTTATTGATGTGGAAACAATGCTAACACTGCTCGATTTAAGTCAAATTTATGTGTCTTCAGGTTCTGCTTGCACAGCAGGGTCAACGACACCTTCACATGTATTAGCAGCTATGTATGAAGACGAAGAAAGAGCGAAACATTCAGTGAGATTTAGTTTTAATGAAATGACTACAGAGCACGAAGTTAAATATATAGTCGCAGAAATTCATAAAATATATCATAAATTTAAGGAGGAATAATCGTGACGAATCAAGATACACGTGTAGTCGTTGGTATGTCAGGTGGTGTCGATAGTTCAGTAACAGCATATCTATTAAAAGAACAAGGCTATGACGTGATTGGCATCTTCATGAAAAATTGGGATGATACTGATGAAAATGGCGTTTGTACAGCTACTGAAGATTATAATGACGTTATAGCTGTTTGTAACCAAATTGGCATTCCATATTACGCAGTTAATTTCGAACAAGAATATTGGGATAAAGTATTTACTTACTTTCTAGATGAATATAAAAAAGGGCGTACACCAAACCCTGATGTAATGTGTAATAAAGAAATTAAATTTAAAGCATTCTTAGAACATGCTTTAAAGTTAGGTGCTGATTACGTAGCAACAGGACATTATGCACGTATTAGAAGACATGAAGACGGTCATGTTGAAATGTTGAGAGGTATTGATAACAATAAAGATCAAACATATTTTTTAAATCAACTTTCACAACAGCAACTTTCTAAAGTTATGTTCCCAATCGGTGATATTGATAAAAAACGTGTTCGTGAAATAGCAGAAGAACAAGATTTAGCTACAGCTAAGAAAAAAGATTCAACAGGCATTTGTTTTATAGGCGAAAGAAACTTCAAGACATTTTTATCTCAATATCTCCCAGCTCAATCAGGTGATATGATAACACTTGATGGTAAAAAAATGGGTGTGCATAGTGGCTTAATGTATTACACAATCGGCCAAAGACATGGTTTAGGTATTGGTGGAGATGGCGACCCGTGGTTTGTAGTCGGTAAAAATTTAGAAGACAATGTATTGTATGTTGAACAAGGATTCCATCATGATGCATTATATAGTGACTATTTAATTGCGTCAGATGTATCGTTTGTTAATGAACAAGATGTTGATTTAGATAAAGGTTTTTATTGCACTGCTAAATTTAGATATCGACAAAAAGATACTAAAGTTTTTGTTCAAAGAGAAGATAATGAAGCAATAAGAGTAACATTTGATGAACCGGTTAGAGCGATTACACCTGGTCAAGCAGTTGTTTTTTATAATGAAGAGGTTTGCCTTGGTGGCGCAACAATCGATGATGTTTATAAAAATTCTGGTCAGTTAAGTTATGTAGTATAAAATTTTGCCGTTAATTCATGGATTTGGTCTTAGGATTAACGGCATTTTTATTTTTTAAATGAAACATCTATAAACAAAAAGCATATACTTTACTTAGTTTGCTTTTAAAAATTAATACATATCATGATAAAATATAATCAAACTAATTTTGAACGATAATCCTCTGTTTTAAATAAGAAAGAATCAAAAGTGATTCAACAAAGATATAAGGAGTTGTCTAAGAAAATATGATTGATCAAAAAACCATATACCAATTTATTAAAGAAGGTCAATTAGAAGAAGCATTGAAGGCTTTATTTGATAATATTGAAGAAGATCCAACAATTACAGAAAATTATATCAATGCTGGAATTGTATTAGCTGATGCAGGTGAAATAGAAAAATCTGAACGTTTTTTTCAAAAAGCAATTACAATCGATCCGGAAAATGGGGCCATTTATTATAATTTAGGAAATGTCTATTATAATCAAGATAGATTTAAAGAAGCGATTAAATTATATCAACAAGCTATGAAATACAATATAGAACCAGTTGATTGCAATTACATGATAGGTATGTCTTTCAATCAATTAAATGCCCATAAAGAAGCGTTACCATTTTTAATGACCGCTGCAGAAAAAGATCAAAATCAGGATACAGAAGTTCAGTTTCAATACGGATTAGTATTATGTCAATTAGAAATGTTTGATCAAGCTATTAAACAATTAAAAATAGTACTATCTATCGATTCAAACCATGTTGACGCAATATATAACTTAGGACTTGCTACATATATGAAAAATGAAGACGTAGATGAAGCAATCGAATATTTCAACCAAGCAATTGAAATTGATTCAGGTCACTTATTGAGTCAACACGCATTAAAAACGTTTACAGCAATTAAAGAAGAGGAGTAATACTATGACTGACCCTACACTATTTGATTATTCAATGATTAAAGGCACTGTCGAAGCTATTTTATTTCAAAATAGTGATAATTTTTATACTGTTTTAAAAGTGGATACGATTGAGACAAATGAATCATTTGATACGATGCCAACAGTTGTAGGGTTTCTTCCAAATGTAGTTGAAGGGGACGTTTATACATTTAAGGGTCAAACAGTAGAACATCCACGTTATGGAAAACAATTAAAGGCAGAAACATTTGAAAAGGAATTACCACAAACTAAGGATGCAATCATCAGTTATTTATCCAGCGACTTATTTAAAGGAATTGGTAAAAAAACTGCGCAAAATATAGTGAATACTTTAGGAGAAAATGCAATAAATGATATATTAAATGACGCGAGTGTACTTGAAAAAGTACCAAGTTTACCTAAAAAGAAACAAAAGCAAATTGCTGAACAAATCGCATCTAATCAAGAATCAGAGAAAGTGATGATACGACTACATGATTTAGGCTTTGGTCCTAAATTGGCAAGTTCAATTTATCAATATTACGGTGCAGAAACGTTAGATGTTCTCGATAAAAATCCATATCAGCTTGTATATGACATCAAAGGGATCGGTTTTAATAAAGCAGACCAACTAGCACAAAAAATTGGTATCCAATTTGATGCACCTGAGCGAATTAAAGCAGGTTTGCTTTTTACATTAGAAGAAGAATGCATTAAACAAGGTCATACATATATTCCACATGATCAAATTATTGAAGCAACTTACAACGTATTAACTCAAAATAGTAACCATGATGATAATCAAATTAAACATGAACAACTTCATACAATGTTGCAAGAATTAAATGAAGAAAAAAGAATCATAGTTGCTAATGAAAAAGTTTCGATACCAAGTTTATATTATTCAGAATTGAAAAGTGTTCAAAATTTGTATCGCATCAAAACGCATACAAACAAATTGAAAGATATAGAACAATCTGATTTACAAATTCATATTGGCGAAATAGAAACAAATAATGAAGTAAGTTATGCAGAATCTCAAAAAGAAGCCTTACAAACAGCGATTAATTCTAAAGTAATGCTATTGACTGGTGGTCCTGGTACAGGTAAAACCACTGTGATTAAAGGCATTGTTGAATTATATGCAGAAGTTCATGGCATTTCCTTAGATTATGATGATTATCAAGAAGATGATTATCCTGTTGTATTAGCAGCACCAACAGGTCGTGCATCAAAACGATTACAAGAGTCAACTGGATTAGAGGCCATGACGATACATCGTCTGATTGGTTGGAATCAAGACACACAACCAGAAGATATATTGGACAATGAAATTAATGCACGTCTCATCATCATTGATGAGATGTCCATGGTAGATACTTGGCTATTTCACCAATTTTTAAGTGCCGTGCCATTGGATGCTCAAATTATTCTAGTGGGTGATGAAGACCAATTGCCTTCAGTTGGTCCTGGTCAGGTGTTTAAAGATTTAATTGATTCTAAAACGATTCCAAGAGTAAATTTAACAGAAGTTTATCGACAACAAGATGGCTCTAGTATTATTGAATTAGCCCATCGAATGAAACTTGGTCAACCTATTGATATAACACAACGATTTCATGATCGAAGTTTTATTAATTGCGGTACAGATCAAATTCCTATTGTTGTTGAGAAAGTAGTAAATAGTGCTGTTAATAAAGGCTATGATATGAGCGATATCCAAGTGCTAGCCCCAATGTATAAAGGGAATGCAGGTATTAAACGATTAAACCAAATATTACAAACCATCTTAAATCCAAAAGAAAAAGATACTAGAGAAATTGAGTTTGGAGATGTTGTATTTAGAAAAGGCGATAAAGTATTACAGTTAGTTAACCGTCCGAATGATAATATATTTAACGGAGATATTGGTGTGATTGTCGGTATATTTTGGGCTAAAGAAAATGCTTTAAATAAAGATGTCTTAGTAGTGGATTTCGAAGGTAATGAAATCACATTTACACGCCAAGATTTACTCGAATTAACACATGCATATTGTACTTCTATCCATAAATCACAAGGTTCAGAGTTTCCGATTGTGATTATGCCTATAGTTAAACAATATTTTAGAATGTTACAGCGTCCTATTTTATATACAGGATTAACACGTGCGAAGCAATCATTAGTATTATTAGGTGATCCACAGGCATTTGATATCGGATTGAATACCAATGGACAAAAGAGGTTAACACAACTGTATGATTTACTTAGCCAATACTTTAAAGAAAGTAAAATTGAAGACAATGAGAATGCAGAACTTCAAGACCAACATCAAGATACTCAAGTTGTACACTTTGAAGATAAGATAAATATTGATAATGATTCAAATACGTCTAATGCATCAATGACTATTGAATTATCTGAAGAAACAATCTATCAAATTGACCCTATGATAAATATGGGAGAAATATCACCATATGACTTTGCTAATCGTTGACAATTAAAACCAATAAAATTAAAATAAAGTTAAGTTCGCATAAAGATGAGTAGACATTTTTTAATTTTAAGAGATGTACTGGTTGGTGAAAAGTACAATTAAAATTGTTGAACGCTACTTTGTGTCAATTTAATCATGAGACTAAAGTGATAAGAAACGGTTAGCATCATATAATTCTGGTTTTGAATTATCAAATTGCTATTTTCTATAAATGCAGTGTTGATTCTAACCCAACATCTTATAACTAGGGTGGTACCGCGACAACGTTCGTCCCTTTTTGAGGATGAGCGTTTTTTGTTTACTTTTAAACAATAAAAACAGTTATACATTATTTGCTATTAGCTCATAAATGAAATTCAGGGAGTGTAAGTGGATGAAAAATTTAAAAGCAAGTGAAATCAGACAAAAGTATTTAGACTTCTTCGTTGAAAAAGGACATATGGTTGAACCATCAGCACCATTAGTACCTATCGATGATGATAGTTTGTTATGGATTAACTCAGGTGTCGCAACGTTAAAAAAATATTTTGATGGTAGAGAAACACCTAAAAAACCAAGAATTGTTAACTCACAAAAAGCGATTCGTACAAATGATATTGAAAATGTTGGTTTTACCGCTAGACACCATACTTTCTTTGAAATGTTAGGTAATTTCTCTATTGGTGACTATTTTAAAAATGAAGCCATTGAATTTGCATGGGAATTCTTAACAAGTGACAAGTGGATGGGAATGGAACCAGAAAAATTATATGTGACGATTCACCCAGAAGATATAGAAGCATATAAAATTTGGAATGAAAAAATCGGCTTAGAAGAAAGTCGCATTATTAGAATAGAAGGAAATTTCTGGGATATCGGTGAAGGACCTTCAGGACCAAATACAGAAATATTCTATGATCGTGGTGAAGACTTCGGCAAAGATGATCCAGAAGAAGAGATGTACCCTGGTGGCGAAAATGAACGCTATTTAGAAGTTTGGAATCTAGTGTTCAGTGAATTTAATCATAATAAAGACCACTCATATACACCATTACCTAATAAAAACATTGATACTGGCATGGGATTAGAACGTATGACGTCTATCTCGCAAAATGTACGTACTAACTATGAAACAGATTTATTTATGCCAATTATCAATGAAGTTGAACAAGTTTCTGGTAAAAATTACTTACAAAATAATGATCAAGATGTAGCATTTAAAGTTATCGCCGATCACATTAGAACGATTTCATTTGCGATTGCTGATGGTGCTTTACCTGCTAATGAAGGACGCGGATATGTTTTACGTCGTTTATTAAGAAGAGCAGTTCGTTTCAGTCAATCATTAGGTATCAATGAACCATTTATGTATAAATTAGTTGATATTGTTGCAGAAATTATGGAACCATATTATCCAAACGTGAAAGAGAAAAGCGATTTCATTAAACGTGTAATCAAGTCCGAAGAAGAAAGATTCCATGAAACTCTTGAAGAAGGCTTATCAATTTTAAATGGCTTCATTAGTCAAGCTAAAGAAGGAAATCAAGAAATCAATGGTAAAGATGCGTTTAAACTTTATGATACGTATGGTTTCCCAATCGAACTTACTGAAGAATTAGCAACTCAAGAAGGATTAACAGTTGATATGACAACCTTTGAAACAGAGATGCAACAACAACGTGACAGAGCGCGCCAAGCACGTCAAAACTCACAATCAATGCAAGTTCAAAGTGAAGTATTAAAGAACATTACTACAGAAAGTCATTTTGTTGGTTATGATACAACTGACTATCAAACAGAATTGATTCATTTAATTCAAAATGGTGAAGAAGTTGATAAAGCAGATGCTGGAGAAACGATTTACTTTATGCTTAAAGATACACCGTTTTACGCAGTAAGTGGTGGACAAATTGCTGATAAAGGTATAGTAAGCAATGACCATTTTGAAATTGCTGTAACTGAGGTAACTAAAGCGCCAAATGGACAAAATCTACACAAAGGTACAGTACAATTTGGTCAAGTAAATAAAGGATCCGAAGTAGATGCTAGTGTCAATAAAGACGAACGTCGTTCTATCCAAAAAAATCATAGTGCAACACACTTATTACATGCAGCATTAAAAGAAGTTCTAGGCGAGCATGTTAATCAAGCTGGCTCATTAGTTGAACCTAATCGTTTGAGATTTGACTTCTCACATTTTGGACAAATGACTCAAGATGAAATCAATCAAGTTGAAAGACGTGTTAATGAAGAGATTTGGAGAGGTATTGATGTTCGAATTCAAGAAATGAATATTGATGAAGCAAAAGCAATGGGTGCAATGGCTTTATTCGGCGAAAAATACGGCGATGTTGTAAGAGTAGTCAATATGGCTCCATTTTCTATTGAATTATGTGGTGGTATTCACGTAGAGAATACAGCAGAAATCGGGTTATTCAAAATAGTAAGTGAATCTGGTACTGGTGCTGGAGTGAGACGTATTGAAGCCTTAACTGGTAAAGCTGCATTCTTGTATTTAGAACATATTCAAGAACAATTTAATTTAGTTAAAGACTTAGTAAAAGTCAAAACTGACGATCAAGTTGTAGATAAAATTACACAAATTCAAGATGAAGAAAAATCTTTAATCAAACAACTCGAGCAAAGAGATAAAGAAATCACATCACTTAAAATGGGCAATATCGAAGACCAAGTTGAAACAATTAATGGTTTAAAAGTACTAGCAACAGAAGTAGATGTGCCAAACGCTAAAGCGATTCGCTCAACAATGGATGACTTTAAGTCAAAATTACAAGATACAGTGATTATTCTTGCAAGTAATGTAGATGACAAAGTATCTATCATCGCGACAGTACCTAAAGATCAGACAGACAAAATCAAAGCTGGTGACATCATTAAAAATATGGCACCAATTGTAGGTGGTAAAGGTGGTGGCCGTCCAGATATGGCACAAGGTGGCGGTACACAACCAGAGAACATCACAGAATCATTACGCTTTATTAAAGATTACATTAAAAATATATAATTTAATCAGAACTTCGTGTAGAATAAAATAGAATCAATTTATGAATTGAAGGAGTGACGAGATGGAAAACTTTGATAAAACAATGAAATTCAAATATGAAGATATTCCAGAAGAAGATGTCAAATCAGTATTAGAAAATGTCCACCGAACTTTAGAAGAAAGAGGCTATAATGCCGTTAATCAAATCGTAGGATATCTACTATCTGGTGATCCGGCCTATATTCCACGTCAAAATGAAGCTAGAAATCAAATACGTCACATTGACAGAGATGTGATTATGGAAGAACTTGTTTCAAATTATTTATCTGAGTCTAAAGAATAACCATATATGTTAAAACATAAAATACTCGGATTAGACGTTGGTAGTAAAACTGTAGGTATAGCGATTAGTGATTTAATGGGTTGGACTGCTCAAGGTTTAGACACACTCCGTATCGATGAAAATAATAATGAATTAGGTATCGAGCAACTCGCAGAAATCATTAAGCAACATGGTGTTGGTACAGTAGTTATTGGATTACCTAAAAACATGAACAATTCTATTGGATTTCGTGGAGAAGCTTCGTTACAATACAAAGAGAAACTACAAGAAGCGTTACCATCTATTGAAATTATTATGTGGGACGAGCGATTAAGCACAATGGCTGCTGAAAAGTCATTACTTGAAGCAGATGTTTCAAGACAAAAAAGAAAAAAAGTAATAGATAAGATGGCTGCAGTATTTATATTACAAGGCTATTTGGATTCTATTTCATAAAGGAGAAATAAAATGACTGAACATAATCACGATACAGAATTAAATATTAATAATGAAGAGGAACTTTTAACATTATATGATGAAGAAGGTAATGAAGTACTTTATCGTAAAATGCTTGAATTTTATCACCCTGAATTTAAAAAAGAATATGTTGTGTTAGCTGAAGAAGGTGCACAAACTGATGAAGATGATATGATTGAACTAGTTCCAATGATTAATGAACCTGACGAATCAGGAGACGGTGGTAAATTAGTTCCTATCGAAACAGACGAAGAATGGGATATGATTGAAGAAGTAGTTAATACTGAAATTGATGAATAAGTATTAGAATAATAAATTAAAACATACGCCTTATGTGAAGATATCAATATGTCAAAGCATAAGGCGTTTTTAACATGAATAGCTATATTGTAAAATTTTAACTTTGCGTTGTATCATTAAGATTTATACTTATAATCCCAATGAAATTATGGTAAAATATTTAGAGTTAAATATTATAGCCATCGTTTTAATATACAGCGATTATATATTTGTGCGTTGTTATAATCAGTCAAATTCATTGATTTGTACATTAAATCAATACATAGGCTGATTTATTTTTATTGTCTAATAAACTTGTAGTTATTTTACACAAAGGAAGTCGTTTTATAATGGATACAAATCATTCATATATTCTCAATTTACATAAAACTAATGACAATCATATAGAAGCCTTAAGAGAATATGCTGTTAATCATCAAGTGCCTATCGTCGATCGTAATACGCTAGAAATGATTAAACAAATTATTCGTATAAACCATACAACTCATATTCTTGAAATTGGTACAGCAATTGGATATAGTGCCATGCAATTCGCTTCGGTATCTGATGATATTCTTGTAACTACAATCGAAAGAAACTCAGAAATGATTAGTCAAGCTAAAGCTAATATTTCAGATAACCATTATTCTGATCAGATACGTCTACTTGAGGGAGATGCTTTAGAGCAATTCGATAAAATTAAAGATCAAACATTTGATATGCTATTCATTGATGCAGCAAAAGCACAATCAAAGAAATTTTTTGAGTTATACACACCACTACTTAGAGAAGGTGGCATTGTTATTACTGATAATGTCCTTTATCATGGATTTGTTTCAGATATAGATATTGTTAGATCAAGAAACGTACGCCAAATGGTAAAAAAAGTTCAACAATTCAATGAATGGTTAATGCAACAAGAAGGATATACGACAAACTTTTTAAATATGGATGATGGATTAGCAATTTCAATAAAAGGAGAATGACTATGCCAGAATTACTAGTTACTCCTAAGTCACTAACACATATGGAAACACTAATAGACATAGGTGCGGATGCATTTGTTATTGGTGAACAAAAATTTGGTTTACGACTTCCAGGAGAATTTAATCGTGAAGATATGACAAAAGCTGTTACGTTAGCACATAATAATCACAAAAAAGTCTACGCTGCAGTGAATGGTTTATTCCATAATTATCATTTAGCAGCATTAGAAGATTATATTCAATTTTTACATGAAATACAGGTAGATAGAATTATATTTGGTGATCCAGCTGTTGTGATGTATGTTAAGCAACAGACAAATCCAATACCATTACATTGGGATGCTGAAACATTAGTGACTAACTATTTCCAATGTAATTATTGGGGGAAAAAGGGTGCATCTAGAGCAGTTTTAGCAAGAGAATTAAGTCTAGAAGAAATTATCAATATCAAATCGCATGCCGACGTTGAGATAGAAGTTCAAGTGCACGGTATGACTTGCATGTTTCAATCTAAAAGAATGTTACTAGGTAATTATTACACATTCCAAGATAGACAAATGAAAATTCAACGTAGTGATAATCAAAATGATTTATTACTATATGATGAAGAACGTGAAAATAAATATCCAGTATTTGAAGATTACAATGGTACGCATATTATGTCTCCAAATGACATATGCCTAATTGAGGAATTAGAACCATTTTTTGAAGCAGGCATTGATGCATTTAAAATAGATGGCATTTTACAAACAGAAGAATATATTAATATTGTCACACAACAATATCGTGAAGCCATTGATCTTTATAATGAAGACCCTGAAACATACGAAGATGAAAAATTTATGCTAGTAGACCCAATCGAAGAGATTCAACCAGAACATCGTCCATTTGATGAAGGTTTCTTATTTAAGCATACGGTATATTAGGAGGCTGAATCATGAAAACAATAGAAGACATAAAAGGTGCTTCAAAAACTAAAATGAAGAAGCCAGAATTACTTGCTCCAGCTGGTAACTTAGAAAAATTAAAAATTGCAGTACATTATGGCGCAGATGCAGTATTTTTAGGCGGCCAAGAATATGGTTTAAGATCAAATGCTGATAATTTTACTATGGAAGAAATAGCTGAAGGTGTAGAATTTGCAAATCGATATGGTGCAAAGATCTATGTTACAACCAATATTATCGCACATGATGATAATATGGATGGTTTAGATGAATATTTAATTAACCTTGAAGCTACAGGTGCTACAGGGATTATAGTTGCCGACCCACTTATTATTGAAACATGTAAAAAAGTAGCGCCTAAGTTAGAAATTCACTTATCTACACAACAGTCATTATCTAACTACAAAGCAGTAGAGTTTTGGAAAGAAGAAGGCCTTGACCGTGTTGTTTTAGCACGTGAAACAGGTGCAATGGAAATGAAAGAGATGAAAGAAAAAGTAGATATTGAAATAGAAGCGTTTATTCATGGTGCTATGTGTATTGCGTACTCAGGAAGATGTACATTGAGTAATCATATGACTGCACGTGATTCTAATAGAGGTGGATGTTGCCAAAGTTGTCGTTGGGATTATGATTTATTACAAGTAGACGAAGATGGTGAATTAGATTTATTTTATGAAGATGGTGAAGTAGTTCCGTTTGCCATGAGTCCTAAAGATTTAAAATTAATCGAATCAATTCCACAAATGATGGACTTAGGTATCGATTCATTAAAAATAGAAGGTCGAATGAAATCAATTCATTATATTGCAACAGTTGTTTCTGTATATCGTAAAGTCATTGATGCTTATGCTGAAGACCCAGAACATTTCACTATTAATCCAGAATGGTTAATCGAACTAGATAAATGTGCAAATAGAGATACAGCACCTGCCTTTTTTGAAGGTACACCAGGTTATGAAGAGCAAATGTTTGGAGAACAACAATCTAAAAAATCACCATATGATTTTTGTGGTCTAGTATTAGATTATGATGAAGAAACACAAATTGCTACGATACAACAAAGAAATAATTTTAAGCCAGGTCAAGAAATTGAATTCTTTGGACCTGAAATAGAAAGCTTTAAACAAATTGTAGATACAATTTATGATGAAGAAGGTAATCAACTTGATGCCGCACGTCATCCATTGCAAATTGTACAAATTAAAGTCGATCGTCCAATCTTTGCGAACAACATGATGAGAAAGGAAATCGGGTAATGACACAAACGACGATTATAGGTATTGCTGGAGGCTCTGGTTCTGGTAAAACAACTGTCACAAATGAAATTATGAAAAATCTTGAAGGTCATAGTATTGCATTATTAGCGCAAGACTATTATTATAAAGACCAATCACATTTAACTTTTGAAGAGCGTTTGGAGACAAATTATGATCATCCATTTGCATTTGATAACGATTTGTTAATTCAAAATCTAAAAGATTTACGAAATGGTAAAGCAGTTGAAGTACCAACTTATGATTATGCAAGTCATACTAGAAGTGAACGAACAATTGCATTTGAACCTAAAGATGTTATCATCGTAGAAGGTATCTTCGCTTTAGAAAACAAGACGTTACGTGATATGATGGATGTTAAAATATATGTCGATACGGATGCAGATTTAAGAATATTACGTCGATTGAAAAGAGACACTCATGAACGTGGACGATCTATGGATTCAGTTATCAATCAATACTTAAATGTGGTGCGCCCTATGCACGAACAATTTATTGAACCAACTAAGAAACATGCTGACATCATTATTCCAGAAGGTGGCAGTAACAAAGTAGCCATTGATATCATGACTACAAAGATTCAATCTTTAGTTAGTAAACAATAGTATTAAAAGTAAAGGAAGATGACATAATGGAAAATCAAAAACAGTATCCAATGACACAAGAAGGATTCGAAAAGTTAGAACAAGAATTAGAAGAATTAAAAACAGTTAAAAGACCAGAAGTGGTAGAAAAAATTAAGGTTGCACGTTCATTTGGTGACTTATCTGAGAACTCCGAATATGATGCAGCTAAAGATGAGCAAGGTTTTATTGAGCAAGATATACAACGTATTGAACATATGATTAGAAACGCTTTAATCATCGAAGATACTGGCGACAATAATACAGTTCAAATTGGTAAAACTGTAACTTTTGTAGAGTTACCAGGTGATGAAGAAGAAAGTTATCAGATTGTAGGTTCTGCTGAAGCAGACGCTTTCAAAGGTAAAATTTCAAATGAATCTCCAATGGCATCAGCATTAATTGGTAAATCATTAGATGATGAAGTTCGTGTACCATTACCAAATGGTGGCGAAATGAACGTTAAAATTGTTGATATTAAATAATTATAAGTGTTGCAGGCATTGTTATCTTACAATGCCTGCTTTTTTAATAGAAAGAATTACTAAGCTATATTTCGATTTTAGTATGAGCAATAGAAAATGACACAATAAATAGCGACAAATGAAATTGATTATGATTAAATAGAATATAGAAAATTTTGTATAAATTGTTTTATTGTTGAAACGAGCAAATTTTTGTGTATCATGACAAATTGGTTATTAACAATAATTCGAATTACTTATTAAACATATATACAATGAAAATGATACAATAGAATGGTACAACAACTAAGTCCTATAAAAAGGGGAGGAATTGGTAAGTTGGAAACAAGATTGATTAATGAACAATCACTAATGATTTATTTTAAAAATGAAATTAGTGAAAATACATATGAAAAAGTTAATAAGACAGTACAATATATTCAGAATCAAAAGCACAAGGATATTATTGATATTGTCCCGTCTTACAGAGCCATTCTAATCACATTCGATAATATGAATATCGATGGCACTGAATTAATTGAAAATTTAGAACTCAGTCAAATTTCAGACACAAAACTTAATAATCAAAATCAACGTAAGATAATTACCATACCAGTTGTATATGGTGGAGATTTTGGTCCAGATTTAGATGAAGTTGCGTCTTACAATAATTTGTCAAATGACGAAGTGATAGATATACACACACAACAAGCTTATTTGATTTATATGCTAGGCTTTATGCCAGGTTTCCCATATTTAGGTGGATTAGATAAGCGCATTCATACACCACGTCGTTCTGAACCAAGAGTTAAGATTGACGCTGGCTCAGTAGGTATTGCTAATAATCAAACAGGCTTATATCCATTAGATTCGCCTGGAGGTTGGCAAATCATTGGACGAACACCATTAAAAGTTTTTGATTTAAACAGAGATCCAATGACGATTTATGAGGCTGGTGATTACATTCAATTTAAGGCAATAACACAAGATGAATATGACCAAATTGTATCAGATATTAATAATGAACATTTTGACATAGATAAGTGGGTGACTTACGAAAATGAGTATTAAAATTTTGAAACCAGGTTTATTTACTACGGTTCAAGATATTGGTCGTAAAGGTTATATGAACGTTGGGTTTTCAGAGGCAGGTGCACTTGATCTAAATCATTATCAAATTGCATCTCATCTCATTGGTAATGATGGCCCAGCACTGGAATTTACAATTATTGGCCCATCGATTCAGTTTCTAAAAGAGAATTCATTTACCATTGCAGGTGGTCGTTTCAATGCGTTACTCAATGGTGAAGCTATTGAATCTCAAATTATATACGGTGTGAAGCCAGGTGATATATTAGAGATTGGTAATGCCATAAAAGGTGCTAGAGGGTATATTACCTTTGGACAACCTTTAGATATACCAATCATTGCAGATAGTTATTCAACACACACAAGAAGTAATATGGGTGGTTATAAAGGTCGATCATTGAAGAAAGATGATATTATTCAAACAAATGATGACCCTTCGTATAAGAATAACATTGGGCGTGCATCACAAATTAATCTTGCCAATAAAGATAATGTGATACACATCATTGAAGGACCACAGATTGAATCATTCTCTGAAGATGCTAAAGCAAAGTTAACAGATAATGAATATGTTATTTCAGAGATATCTGATCGTATGGGTTTCCGTCTTAAAGGAGAAAATATTGCACCTGAAGAAAGTGCAGATATCATTTCAGAGCCTGTAGCATTAGGTAGTATTCAAGTACCGAATGATGGTAACCCTATCATTTTACTAAATGATAAACAGACTGTTGGTGGTTATACAAAAATTGCTACGGTTACACAATTAGGATTAAGTCAATTAGTCCAATTTCAACCAGGAGAATCTATTCGATTTAAGTGGATATCTGTAGAAGATGCTATAAATGAATCAAAGCAATTTAATAAACAATTCCAAGAAGAATTAAAAAAAATAAAAAGTCAGCCGCTATATGACATGAAAAATATGAGAAGAACATCTAGAAAATTAGCGAATCTGATGAAAGGAGAATTTTAACAAATGAATACCAAAAAAATAGAAGAGATTATTAAATTAGTAAAAGCAAATGATGTTAAAAAATTTAAATATAAAGATTTTGAGAATGAAATAGAGTTAGATTTCACAGAAGGTCAAGTTATTTCACAAGCGCCTTCCGTTTCACAAGGTCCAAGCAGTACTTCAAATAATAATGCTCAACAAGATTCTCAAAGTACTGATACTCAAAATGAAGAGAATGCTATTAAATCACCTATGGTTGGCACGTTCTTTTTACAAGATAGTAAAGAATTAACTGAACCACAAATTAAAGTTGGAGACAAAATTGAAAAAGGTGACGTTATAGGTTTTATTGAGGCAATGAAAGTAATGAATGAAGTGACGAGTGATATTGCTGGAGAAGTGGCTAATATTGCTGTAGAACATGGTACAAATGTTGAATATGACCAAGTATTAGTGACTTTGAAGTAAGGAGGCTTACATAATGTATCGATGTTTAATTGCAAACAGAGGGGAAATTGCTGTAAGGATTATTCGTGCCTGTAGAGAAATGGGTATCGAAACCGTAGCAATTTATGCTAAAGGAGATGAAGATAGTCTCCATGTAGGGTTAGCAGATCAAGCTATATGTATTGGTGAAGCGAACCCTCTTGATAGCTATTTAAATATTCCAAGAATAATTGGAGCCGCTGAGGTAAGTGGTGCAAACGCTATACACCCAGGGTATGGTTTTTTATCAGAATCAACTTCATTTGCTGAAGCTGTTGAAGATAATAATATTCATTTTATAGGACCTAATAAAACTACTATGGAAATGATGGGAGATAAAATAACAGCTAGACAAACAGTAGATGGCGCTGGTGTACCAGTGATACCTGGATCTACCGACGAAGTAAAATCAGTAGAGGAAATTGAAGAACTTGCTAAAGATATCGGTTTTCCTGTCGTATTAAAAGCCGCTAGTGGTGGCGGTGGAAAAGGTATACGAATTGTTAAAGAACCAGAACAATTAGCTAAGGCATTTAAAGAAGCAAAAAGTGAAGGTCAAAAATATTTCAACGATGATCGTGTATATGTTGAAGCATTTATACCAGTAGCCAAACATGTTGAAGTACAAATTATTGGCGATGGTAAAGATAACTTTGTGCATTTAGGTGAACGTGACTGCTCAGTACAAAGAAAGAATCAAAAATTAATTGAAGAATCTCCATGTGCCGCACTTACGGAAGAAAGACGAGCACGAATTTGTGAAGATGCAGTTAAAGTAGCAAAAGCATCACAGTACAGAAGTGCAGGAACAATTGAATTTTTAGTTACTGAAGATGCACATTATTTTATTGAAATGAATGCTAGAATTCAAGTCGAACATACAGTAACCGAAATGCGTGCGGATAGAGATTTATTAGTCGCACAACTATATTTACTACAACATGATGAGTTACCGTTTAAACAAGAAGATATCCAATTTAATGGTCACGTCATTGAAGCTAGAATAAATGCTGAAAATCCGGAAAAACAATTCCAGCCTACACCAGGTAAAGTTAACGGTTTGCATTTACCACAAGGTTTTAATGTCAGAGTAGATTCACTTCTTTATCCAGGCTATAAGGTTTCACCTTACTATGACTCATTAGTAGCCAAAGTAATTGTTAAAGGGTCAGATAGAAGTAGTGCAATCCAAAAATTAAAAGTGACGTTAGATGAAATGGTTATTGATGGCTTTACAACGACAGCGGATTTCCTATATGCAGTACTCAATTATCCTGCTTATGCCGATGGAGATGCCAGAAATGTTGATATAAAATTCCTTGAAAAATATCAAATTATTAAAGGGGTGACTTTATAATGCAAGTCGATTTAAATTGTGACTTAGGTGAAGCATTTGGTAACTATTCTTTTGGTGGAGATAAAGACATACTACCATTAATCACATCAGCCAATATCGCGTGTGGATTTCATGCTGGAGATGCCAATGTGATGAACGAAACAATACAATTAGCAAAAAAACACAACATAGGCATTGGTGCACATCCTGGATTACCTGATCTACAAGGTTTTGGTCGCCGTAAATTAGATATGTCACCTGAAGAAATATATAACATCGTAGTTTACCAACTTGGGGCGCTAAATGGCTTTTGTCAAATTCATGATGTGAAGATGAATCATGTAAAACCACATGGGGCACTGTATCAAATGGGCGCCAAAGATAAGACGATTGCAAGTGCAATTGCACAAGCAGTATATGACTTTGATAAAACATTGGTATTTGTTGGTTTAGCTAATACATTACTCATTTCAGAAGCTGAAAAAATAGGTTTAAAAACTGCATCTGAGGTTTTTGCTGATCGTCGATATGAAGATGACGGACAACTCGTTAGTCGTAAAGAACCTGATGCTGTAATATCCGACTCTGAGGAAGCATTAAATCAAGTTATTAAAATGGTAACAGAAAATAAAGTTGTATCTAAAAACAATAAAGAAATCACACTTCAAGCAGATACGATATGTGTACACGGTGACGGCGCACATGCATTAGAATTTGTAACTAAAATTAGGGAAAAATTAACGAAAGAAGGCATTGATATTCAATCCTTATAGGGGGTTCTAACATGGGAGAAAAATTAACATCAAACAATAATGGGAAAGCAACATTCACTAGAAATCATAAAAGATTATTGCTAGGATCAGTCTTTTTAATGGCAACGTCAGCAATCGGACCTGCCTTTTTAACTCAAACAGCAGTATTTACTGCACAATTTTATGCTAGTTTCGCGTTTGCGATTTTAATTTCTATATTAATAGATATAGGTGCACAAATTAATATCTGGAGAGTTCTTGTAGTTACTGGCTTAAGAGGACAAGAGGTATCCAATAAAATTGTTCCTGGGCTTGGAACAGTTATCTCTGTTTTAATTGCATTTGGTGGATTAGCATTTAATATTGGTAATATTGCCGGTGCAGGTCTTGGGTTAAACGCTATGTTTGGTATAGATGTAAAATGGGGTGCAGCGATTACTGCTATCTTTTCAATTTTGATTTTTGTTAGTAAAAGTGGTCAAAAAATTATGGATGTAGTATCTATGATTTTAGGTGTCATTATGATATTGATCGTCGCATATGTCATGGTTGTATCTAATCCACCATATGGAGATGCTTTGGTACATACCTTTGCACCTGAACATCCAATCAAATTAATTTTACCTATTATTACATTAGTGGGTGGAACAGTTGGCGGATATATAACATTTGCTGGAGCTCACAGAATTTTGGATTCTGGTATCAAAGGTAAAGAATTTTTACCATTTGTTAACCATTCAGCCATTGCAGGTATTTTAACTACGGGTGTTATGCGTACATTACTATTCCTAGCAGTATTAGGTGTTGTTGTAACAGGAGTAACGCTTAGTTCTGAAAATCCACCAGCATCAGTGTTCGAACATGCTATAGGACCTATTGGTAAAAATATATTTGGTGTGGTGATTTTTGCAGCAGCAATGTCTTCAGTAATTGGTTCAGCCTATACTAGTGCGACTTTCTTAAAAACGATGCACAAATCACTCTTTAATAAGAATAATTTAATTGTTATCACATTTATTGTTATTTCAACAATTATTTTCTTATTCATCGGTAAACCTGTAAGTTTACTTATTATCGCAGGTGTGATTAATGGTTGGATCTTACCAATTACACTTTCTGTCATTTTAATTGCAAGTAGAAAAAAATCGATTGTTGGTGATTATAAACACCCAACATGGATGCTAATATTCGGTATTGTAGCTGTAATCGTTACAATTTTAACTGGTATCTTTTCACTACAAGATTTAGCAAGTTTATGGAAAGGTTAAATCATAGTTTTAATTTAATAAAATAATAATAATTAAAGGGCGTTAATACATTGAGGTCCTGATAAAAGTAAATAGGATTATAGATAATTTACAATCCAATGTTAAGAGATTAACTTTGTAAAGTTATTATATAATTCTAGTTTCGAAGAACTGTTTTGATTCAGTTCAAGTGGTTAATTACTTTTTCATATTTCCTCATTGTATTAGCGCTTTATTTTTAATAGTACATAGTGATTTTAATACTCGTAGTGTCGTTGTAATTATGAAAATGTGATAGAATAACTAATGTTAGTATAATATAAGTAAGGTGGGACAATAATGATTGGTATTATTGGTGCAATGGAAGAAGAAGTTTCCATTTTAAAAGATAAATTAGTGAATTTAAGTGAAATTACAGTTGCACATGTTAAATTTTATACAGGGCAACTTAATCATAAAGAGGTTGTTATTACTCAAAGCGGTATAGGTAAAGTCAATGCAGCAATATCAACTACATTACTCATCGAAAAATTTAATCCTAAATTCATTATCAATACAGGTTCTGCTGGTGCATTAGATGAAAGCCTAGAAATTGGAGATGTATTGATCAGTAATGATGTGACTTATCACGATGCTGATGCGACTGCATTTGGATATGCATTAGGACAAATTCCACAAATGCCTGAAAAATATGAAGCTAATCAACAATTATTAAAAGAAACTGTTGAAGTGGTACAACAACAACATTTAAATGCTAAAACAGGCTTGATAGTGAGTGGCGATAGCTTCATAGGTAGTGCAGAACAACGTAAATTAATAAAATCTCGTTTTGCAGACGCTATGGCTGTTGAAATGGAAGCAACAGCAATTGCACAAGTATGTTATCAATTTAAAGTTCCTTTTATAATCACAAGAGCGGTATCTGATTTAGCAAATGGTGAAGCGGATATGACTTTTGAGGAATTTTTAGGTAAGGCTGCAGTTTCTTCAAGTGAAATGGTAGAATTATTAGTAAAAAAATTATAATAAATGAGTAAAGGTGACAGACTAATGGGTATTATTAAACATTATTTTATGCCTAATGCATATGTTAAATCAGTTTTCGAAATTAATATCGATAAATTAGCAGATACAGGTGTAAAAGGTATTATTACAGATTTAGATAACACACTAGTAGGTTGGGATGTTGTTGCGCCTACTGAACAAATAAAACAGTGGTTCAAAGAAGCGAGAGAAAAAGGGATTCAAATTACGATCGTTTCAAATAATAATGAACAACGTGTTGGTGAATTTTCAAAAGATTTAAATGTAGATTTTATTTGTAAAGCAAGAAAACCAATGGGTAAAGCATTTAAAAAAGCAATTAAACAAATGAATATAAAGCCGAATGAAACTGTTGTCATTGGTGATCAAATGTTAACTGACGTTTTCGGTGGTAATCGTAATGGTTTATATACAATTATGGTAGTACCTGTTAAAAGAACAGATGGATTTATCACTAAATTTAATCGACTTATTGAAAGAAGATTGTTAAATCACTTTAGAAAAAAAGGTTATATCAAGTGGGAGGAAAATTGATTGAGTGAAGAATTAAAATGTATTGGTTGTGGAGCGCCTTTGCAATCTGAGGATAAGAATGCACCTGGTTATGTTCCAGAACACAATTTATTTAGAGAAGATGTTATCTGTAAACGATGTTTTCGTCTGAAAAATTATAATGAAGTTCAAGATGTGGGCATGGATAGTGAAGACTTCTTAAATTTACTAACAGGTTTGTCTGACAAAAGTGGCATAGTAGTAAATGTAGTTGATGTTTTTGATTTTGAGGGTTCATTTATCAATGCCATTAAACGAATTGTAGGTAATAAAAAAATCATCTTAGTTGCTAACAAAATGGATTTACTACCTAAACAGATTAATCACCGTCGCGTAAAAGAGTGGTTGAAACGCGCCGCTAAAAAATATGGACTTGAAGCGGAAGATGTAGTACTTATTTCTGCAGAAAAAGGGCAAGGCATCGAAGACTTATTAGATTCAATCAATAAGTATCGTGATCAAGAAGATGTATATATTGTCGGTACAACTAATGTAGGTAAATCCACATTAATAAATAAACTTATAGAACTAAGTGTGGGTGAAAAAGATGTTGTTACAACATCAAGATTCCCAGGTACTACATTAGATATGATTGATATACCTTTAGATGAAAAATCCTTTATGTTTGATACGCCAGGAATAATACAGTCTCATCAAATGACTCATTTTGTAACTGAAAAAGAATTAAAATTAGTTATGCCTAAAAAAGAAATTAAACAACGTGTTTATCAATTAAATGAAGGCCAAACTCTGTTCTTTGGTGGTTTAGCACGAATCGATTATGTCTCAGGTGGTAAAAGACCTTTAGTATGTTTCTTCTCTAATGAACTAAATATACATCGAACTAAAACAGAAAAAGCAAATGAATTATGGAAGAATCATATAGGCGATTTATTAACACCACCGCATGATCCTAGCCAATTTAATATGAGTGAAATGAAAGCTGTTCGTTTAGAAACTGGTAAAGAGAAAAGAGATGTAATGATTTCTGGTTTAGGTTTTATAACGATTGATTCTGGTGCAAAAGTGATTGTTAGAGTCCCTAAAAATGTAGATGTCATCTTAAGAAATTCAATATTATAGGAGGGATAAACGTGAAATTTGCAGTAATTGGAGATCCAATTTCACATTCTTTATCACCGCTAATGCATAATAAAAATTTTGAGTCGTTAGATTTAAAATACACTTATGAAGCAGTTAACATTTCAATTGAAGATTTTGATCATATCAAAGAGATTATTGAAGGTAAAAGTTTAGATGGTTTTAATATCACTATTCCACATAAAGAACGTATTATACCTTATTTAGATGAAATTGATCATCAGTCATCATCTGTTGGTGCAGTAAATACTGTATTAATTCGTGACGGTAAATGGATAGGTTATAATACAGATGGGATAGGCTATGTTACGGGCTTAAGACAAGTATACAATGATTTAGAAAATGCTTATATTTTAATATTAGGTGCTGGTGGTGCTAGTAAAGGTATAGCAAATGAACTCAATAAGTTTGTTCAACCTAAACTAACTGTAGCCAATCGTACGATGAAACGTTTTGAGTCATGGGATCTAGATGTCAATCAAATTTCACTCGACCAAGCGGAATCACATTTGGATGAGTTTGATATTATTATCAATACTACTCCTGCAGGAATGGATAATAATCAAGATATACCCATTGATTTAAAATACTTAAACCCAGAAACTTTAGTGAGTGATATTGTATATATACCTTATAAAACGCCTATTTTAATAGCAGCAGAGAAAAAAGGTAATCCAATATATAATGGATTAGATATGTTTGTATATCAAGGGGCAGAAAGTTTTAAAATATGGACTGGATTACAAGCTGATATCAAGACAATGAAAAATTCAGTTTTAAACGAACTAAAAGGAGTTAAATAATGTTAACAGGAAAACAAAAGAGATATTTACGTAGTTTAGCACACAATACTGATCCCACTTTCCAAATTGGTAAAGGTGGTATTAATGAAAATATGGTAAATCAAATTGATGAAACACTTGAAAAACGTGAGCTAATTAAAATACATGTTTTACAAAATAATTTTGATGATAAAAATGAACTTGCGACTACATTAGGAGAAGCTACAAACAGTGAAGTTGTTCAAGTAATCGGGTCTATGATTGTTTTATATAGAGAATCACAGGAAAATAAAGAAATCACGCTACCATAATGTCAAAAAAAATAGTTTTGTATGGTGGACAATTCAACCCGATTCATACTGCTCACATGATGGTAGCAAGTGAAGTCTTTCATAAAATTAAACCTGATGAGTTTTATTTTTTACCTAGTTATATGGCGCCTTTGAAAGACCACAAAGATTTCTTGGAAGCTCCACAACGTCTTAATATGATTGAACTAGCCATTGATACACTGGGTTTTGGTAAAATTAGTTATGAAGAGTTAGAAAGAAAAGGACAAAGTTATACGTATGATACACTTTTATCTCTAACACATTCACAACCCGATTCAGAATTTTATTTCATAATAGGTACAGACCAATATAATCAATTGGATCGTTGGTATAACATTGATGAATTAAAACAATTGATTACGTTTATTGTTGTTAACAGAGAAAAAGAAGTACAACATGTTGAGGATGATATGATATCTATTACAATTCCACGTATGGATATTAGTTCATCAATGATACGAGAACGTATTAAATCAAAACAATCTATTCAAATATTAGTTCCTCAAAGTGTTGAGCATTATATTCGAGAGGAAGGGTTATATGAACATTGAAAATGCTAAGGAATTAGTTAAAGAAAAATTACCTGAAAAACGATATAAACATTCACTTAGAGTAGCCGAAACAGCTGTAAAACTAGCAGAAATATATGATGGAGATAAAGATAAAGCAGAGTTAGCCGGTGTCTTACATGACTACTGTAAATATGATGATTTGAGTACAATGTATCAAGTGGTTAGACAATATGAATTAGAAACTGATTTATTAAGCTATGGTGGCGAAATTCTCCATGGTCCTGTTTGTTCTGCAATAATGGAAAACGATTTTGATGTTAAAGATGAGGAAGTGCTGTTAGCAATCAAATATCACACTACTGGTCGTCAACAAATGACTAAAACAGAGAAATTAGTATTTATTGCTGATTATATTGAACCAGGGCGTAAAACCCCAGGAGTTGAAGAAATAAGAGATATGGCATACAATCAAGGTAGCTTAGATAAAACAATTTACGAAATTTCTAAGCGAACAGTGTTATTTTTAATTCAAAAAGATATTACGGTTTATGGCGCTACGATTGCTTGTTTAAATTATTATAATTATAGTGATGAAAGAATAAAGGATGATTAAATGAACTCAGACAAATTGTTAAATATTGCTGTAGATGCAGCAGAAAACAAAAAAGCAGAAGATATTATTTCTCTTAATATGCAAGGTATTAGTGATATGACAGATTACTTTGTGGTTTGTCATGGAAACAATGAACGCCAAGTTCAATCGATTGCAAAGGCTGTAAAAGAAGCAGTTCATGAACAAGATATTGATGTGAAACGTATGGAAGGCTATCAAGACGCAAGATGGATTCTTCTCGACTTAGCTAATGTAGTTGTACATATTTTCCATAAAGACGAGCGTCCTTATTATAATATTGAGAAATTATATCAAGATGCACCAATTGAATCATACGGTCAGGTTGTTCACTAATTATGTCTCAATATGAAGAAATGAGCCTAGTGTATGATCAACTAACTCAAGATCAACCTTATCATTTATGGTTCGATATAGTTCAATATTATGCACACAATCATCCCAATATACTAGATATAGGTTGTGGAACAGGCACACTTACATGCATGTTAAATGAATTAGGTCATATCAATGGTATGGATATTAGTGCTGATATGTTGGCAATCGCTTCTCAAAAGTCTAATCAAATAACTTGGATAGAGGGCGATATGACTCGCTTTAAATTAGACTACCAATTTGATATCATAACTATATTTTGTGACTCTTTAAACTATTTACCTACTATTGAAGATGTTGAAAATACTTTCATACATGTTCATTCTCATTTGAACAAGGGAGGATTATTAATCTTTGATGTTCATACTGTAGAAAAAATGAACACGCTATTTAATAATCAAAGTTATATCGACGAAACTGAACATGTATATTTAGGTTGGGATGCAATTAAAGGTGATGAACCTTTAAGCGTATATCATCAAATGTCCTTCTTTATTGAACATGAGGATGGATTATATCAACGATTTGATGAAGAACATTACCAAAGAACATTTGAAAAAGATGTATATTTAAATTTATTGGAACAATGTGGTTTCAACGTAATTAAAACGTTTACTGATTTTGATATGAATAATGAAAGTGAACAAGCAGATCGCTTATTTTTTGTAGCTCAAAAACAATTTTAAATAAAGTAAAATCACTCTGGCATACGTTAATTAGTATGAAAGGGTGATTTTTTTGCATTCTAAATTCAATCAAGTTAAATCATATTTGAGTGATCACAAAATGTATTTTATCATGGGTGCACTCTTCATATTTTTGATGATATTTTATGTTATGAATTCAAATCAATCGGAAGATAAATCAGCTTATATAGAATCTACAACACACAATTATGCTGATAAAGACAATCAAAATGAGAAAAATGGAAATAAAACAACTCCGACTAGTCAAGAAGTAGGAAAAAAAGATAACCAAATTATATATGTAGATATCAAAGGTGCAGTGAAACATCCTAATGTATATAAAATGAATAGTTCAGATAGGATGATCGATATACTGAATAAAGCGCAATTATTAAAAACCGCCGACACAAAGCAACTCAATTTTTCAGAAAAACTCATAGACCAAAAGCTAATATACGTACCTGAAAAAGGGGAAAACAGTGTTCAGCAAGTACAAAGTCAATCTAATCAATTTAATGGTACTGGTAATGTAGATAAAGCACCTATAAATTTAAATTTAGCCACAGAAGAACAATTAATGAAAGTACCTGGCATTGGGCCATCTAAAGCAAAAGAAATCATCGAATATAAAACTCAAAAAGGTTCATTTAATAGCATTGATGATTTGAAAAATATCAAAGGTTTTGGTTCAAAAACATTTGAAAAACTTAAAGAATATTTTACCGTATAATGATAAATGCATTTGCAATATCATTTTAAAATGATTAAGCTATAATTACTATTTTAATTATGTACGATGGAGGCAAAGAACATCATGGAGAGAATTAAATGGGAAGAATACTTTATGGCACAAAGCCACTTGTTAGCCTTAAGATCAACTTGTCAAAGATTATCAGTTGGCGCAACTATTGTGAAAGATAATCGTATTATCGCGGGAGGCTACAATGGTTCAGTTGCTGGTGAAGTTCATTGTATAGATGAAGGTTGTTTAATTGAAGATGGACATTGTATTCGTACAATACATGCTGAAATGAATGCATTACTACAATGTGCAAAGCAAGGTGTTTCAACAGAAGGTGCAACAATTTATGTTACACATTTTCCGTGTTTAAATTGCACTAAATCAATTATTCAGGCTGGTATTAAAACTATCTACTATGCTGAAGATTACCATAATCATGAATATGCTATGAAGTTATTAGATCAATCGGGCATAGAGTATAAAAAAATACCATTTTCACCTGAATATGTAGCTCAGTATTTAACACAAGGCTAAATCATTGTTTTATATTGCACTATCTTGTTTAGTAGGGATTCTATGGTTATCTAACCGTATACTCTCTACTTTTATATTATGTTGTCTACTGTTTATACTCATGCGTAAAAATTTATTGAAACGATACGTGTTGAGTGTATTGATATTCTTTATACTAAGTATGGTTATATTAAACACATCAAATGATAAAAAAGACAAAGAAGAACGACATTTAAATAAAAATAGATACATCATTGATATGGTATCTATAATTAAGTTAAATAAAGGATTGGAATCATATAAGGGTATTCTTAACTGGAAAGGAAACGAATATAAGTTTTTATACAAAGTTAAAGATATTAATAAACCCATGAGTATTGAAAATCAAACATGTTTAATCAAAGGTGAATTCTCATTAAACAATACTTCTCAACCATACATATTTATTAGACAAATCGATTTGAGTAGTTGTCAATCCAACAAACGTTTTTCTTTTATGACGAATTATCAAAGTTATATTCGTGAGCAAATGCAAAACTCTCATAATATTTATTTTGATAGAATGTTAGCCTTGATATCTGGAGATACTAGTTCTTTAAATCCAATGTTTATAGAAGATGTAAAGGAAATTGGTATCTATCATTTACTTGCAGTAAGTGGTTCACACGTAGCAGCATTGATTTACTTGGTATATCAAATTTTTGTTAGATTCAATACACCCACTATTATCATTAAATTAGTACTTCTTATACTTTTACCGGTTTATGCTTTATATACCGATTTTGCTCCAAGTGCAGTTAGAGCTATTTTGGCTGCTATTATTTTACTTTTACTCCCCAAATCATTAAAAATAAATCCACTTGAATTATTGTCTATTGTTTTTATTTTAATGTTTTTTATTAATCCTCAAATAATCTACGATATTGGATTTCAATTTTCATTTCTCATTTCATTATTTCTAATTATTTCATCGCCGTTATTAAAACATTTAACTGGATTAAAGCTTATCGTTGCAGTTACATTTATTGCACAACTAGGTGCCTTACTCATAAGTATTTATCATTTTAATCAAATCCAATGGATTGGCTTAATTTCTAATTTAGTTTTTGTACCATTTTATAGTTTTTTAATATTTCCTTTAGCTATTCTTTTCTTTGTCTTATCACATTTTACAATTCATTTAGATATCTTAAATTCTGTTATTGCTGCTATTTTTAATTTCCATGATGATTTAGTATCTATATTTTTAAAGTTAAAGTATCTAAGAATTTTTGTGCCAGAACTTAGTTCAAATAGCTTGTTATTGATTTTGATATTCACATTTCTGTCTTTGTATTTATTTGTTAAAAAGCATTTTTTTAAAGCGACATTTGTTATCAGTATGGGTATTCTCATTATCATTCATTATACTAGTGATAACGAAGGGCAGTTAACAATGTTAGATGTTGGTCAAGGTGACAGCGTATTATTCCAAACTGGTAGTAAACAAAATATTATGATTGATACTGGAGGTAAACGAACAGAAAATCATAAGCAACTTAACTTTAATATTTCGAAATACAAAACGATACCAAGTTTAAAATCAAAAGGTGTTTCTAAAGTCGATTATCTTATAATATCTCATCCTCATCTCGATCACATGGGTGAATTGCCTTATTTAGCATCTCACATTAATATAAAGAACATTGTGTTATTAAAAGACAGTTTTTCTAAAGCAGAATTGTATAATATAGAAAAAATTTGTAAATCCAATCGTATTAATTTAATAGATGTTAATAATTTACATACACTTACTTTAAAAAAAGCAACCCTTCGTTTTATGGATACGTATATAAAAGATAGTGATGATAAAAATGAACAATCTATTGTTATCCTTATATCATATAAACATAAAAAAATATTGCTAACCGGTGACATGAGTATTAAAAATGAAGAATTGCTTTTACAACGTTATCAATTACCTAGGATAGATATATTAAAAGTGGCACACCATGGAAGTAAAACTAGTAGTTCACATAATTTAATTAAATTAATAAAACCAAAAATCAGTCTCATATCGAGTGGAAAAGGTAATAAATATAAACTACCTAATCAAGAAGTGATTCAACGATTACAAGGATTTGGGAGTAAAGTATTGGATACACAAGTGAATGGAGAAATAACAGTAAAATGAATTCGAATTTAACGATTACTACGAATCAACCTAACTAAATGACTAGAGGTTCATTAATATATCATGATATAATTTCTTAATGTGAACTAATTTGAAAGGGTGTAATATATGTCTGATAATATCGTTACGGTATACGGAGAAGTGGCAGACCTAGTTGAGAAAAAAAGTTCGGAAATAATCAATAAATATTTACAGACAGAAAAAGATGACTTTAATTTCATAAAGTTTAATTTATACGAAACAGAAATTACACCAATCATTGAAGAAACTTTGACTATGCCGTTTTTTTCAGACAAAAAGGCAATTTTAGTTAAGAACGCTTACGTATTTACTGGAGAAAAAGTAACTAAAGAATTAAATCAAAATACTGACCAATTAATGGAGTTTCTCGAGAAATATGATGGTGATAATCTTATCATATTTGAAGTTTACCAAAATAAATTAGATGAACGAAAGAAACTGACTAAAACACTTAAAAAAAATGGTCAACTTAAAAAAGTTGAGCAGATGTCTGAAGAGGAAATAAAAAAATGGATACAATCTAAACTGAACGAGAATTTTAAAGATATTAAGCAAGATGCACTTAATATGTTTATTGAATTAACTGGTGTTAATTTTAATATCGTCTCTCAAGAATTAGATAAGCTAATGTTATTTTTAGGTGATAGACCTACAATTAATAAAGATGATGTTAACCAAATTATTAATCGTAGTTTAGAACAAAATGTATTTCTATTAACTGAATATATTCAAAAGCGCCAAAAAAACAAAGCGATTCAATTAGTTAAAGATTTAATAAACATGAAAGAAGAACCAATTAAATTACTAGCTCTTATTACAAGTAACTATAGATTGTATTATCAATGCAAAATTTTAAGTCAAAAAGGCTATAGTGGACAACAAATCGCAAAAACAGTAAATGTTCATCCATATAGGGTTAAGTTAGCATTAGGTCAGGTTCGTCACTATCAATTGGAAGATCTTTTGAATATCATTGATTCTTGTGCTGAAACAGATTATAAACTGAAATCTTCGTATATGGATAAACAACTTATATTAGAATTATTTATTTTATCGTTATAAATAGATGTATTAGTACTTAGATACAAAAATAAAAGCTAGTTCGACCAAACAGGCGAACTAGCTTTTATTTATTATTATTTGTTAGCGCTCATCAATTGTGATTTTACGCGATCAGCTTTGTTTGAGTGGATTAAGTTGCTTTGAGCAGCTTTATCTAATTGCTTAATTGCAAAGCTTACTAATTCATTTTTGTTATCGGCATTTGTCTCAATAGCTGATTTCGCACGTTTAACTGCTGTACGCATAGTATTTTTCTTAGAAATATTACGCTCTTCAGCTGTTTGAGTTGTTTTAACACGTTTAACTGCAGATTTAATGTTTGGCATTACTGTCACCTCCTAAAAGTGAACTAACTTATCAAATTAATTTTATTTGATTACAACAAGAAATATTTTATCAAATGTACTACCTTTGTGCAATCATTTATTTAATACGTATATTAATGAATGAATATCACATTATAGTATTGGAATTAAGTTCGTAACACTTTATAATAAAGTATGCATTAATAATACTTAAACCAATATAAGTATTAGTTTATCAAAGTAATTGATTTATTTAAACGTTTAATTAGAAGTTTGCATTTGCAATTTAAAAACGTTATCATATCAAAGATATACAAATACGGGTTACTAATATGAAAGTGAGAAGGATACAATGGATAAGCAAGAACGTTTTAATAGAAGAGAGAAAATTAGAAATTTCTCCATTATTGCTCATATAGACCACGGTAAATCTACTCTAGCAGATAGAATCCTTGAAAATACCAAATCAGTTGAAACAAGAGATATGCAAGATCAATTGTTAGACTCAATGGATTTAGAAAGAGAACGTGGTATTACAATCAAATTAAATGCTGTACGTTTAAAATACGAAGCTAAAGATGGAGAAACATATACATTCCACTTAATTGATACACCAGGACACGTCGATTTTACATATGAAGTATCTCGTTCATTAGCAGCATGTGAAGGAGCTATTTTAGTTGTAGATGCCGCACAAGGTATAGAAGCACAAACTTTAGCTAATGTTTATTTAGCTTTAGATAATAATTTAGAGCTATTACCTGTAGTTAATAAAATTGACTTGCCAGCTGCTGAACCTGACAGAGTTAAACAAGAGTTAGAAGATGTTATTGGTTTAGATCAAGACGATGTTGTGCTTGCTAGTGCCAAATCTAATATCGGTATTGAAGAAATTCTTGAAAAGATTGTTGAGGTTGTACCAGCACCAGACGGTGATCCAGATGCACCACTGAAAGCTTTAATTTTTGACTCTGAATATGATCCTTATAGAGGCGTTATTTCATCTATCCGAGTAATAGATGGGGTAGTAAAAGCTGGCGATAAGATTAAAATGATGGCTACCGGTAAAGAGTTTGATGTTACTGAGGTCGGAATTAATACTCCTAAGCAATTACCTGTTGATGAATTAACTGTTGGCGATGTTGGTTATATTATTGCTAGTATTAAAAACGTAGATGATTCACGTGTCGGTGATACAATTACACTTGCGAATCGACCTGCAGAACAACCATTACAAGGGTATAAAAAAATGAACCCAATGGTTTATTGTGGACTCTTCCCAATCGATAATAAAAATTATAATGATTTACGTGAAGCACTTGAAAAACTACAATTAAATGATGCTTCATTAGAATTCGAACCTGAGTCATCTCAAGCACTTGGATTTGGTTATAGAACTGGATTTTTAGGTATGTTACACATGGAAATAATTCAAGAAAGAATCGAAAGAGAATTTGGAATTGAATTGATTGCGACAGCACCATCAGTAATTTACCAATGTATCTTAAAAGATGGATCAGAAGTTACAGTAGATAACCCAGCGCAAATGCCTGAACGTGATAGAATCGAAAAAATATACGAACCGTACGTTCGTGCAACTATGATGGTGCCGAACGATTATGTTGGTGCCGTTATGGAGCTATGTCAACGTAAGCGTGGACAATTCGTTAATATGGACTATTTAGATGACATTCGAGTTAACATTGTCTATGAAATTCCACTATCTGAAGTAGTATTTGATTTCTTTGATCAACTTAAATCCAATACAAAAGGGTATGCTTCATTTGACTATGAATTCATTGAAAATAAAGAAAGTGACCTAGTTAAAATGGACATATTGCTTAATGGTGAAAAAGTAGATGCATTAAGCTTCATCGTGCATAAAGAATTTGCTTACGATCGAGGAAAAGCATTAGTTGAAAAACTTAAAACATTAATCCCAAGACAGCAATTTGAAGTTCCAGTACAAGCAGCTATTGGTCAAAAAATTGTTGCACGAACAAATATTAAATCTATGGGTAAAAATGTACTTTCTAAATGTTATGGTGGAGATATTAGCCGTAAACGTAAATTATTAGAAAAACAAAAAGCTGGTAAAGCAAAAATGAAAGCTGTAGGTAACGTAGAAATTCCACAAGATGCATTCCTTGCAGTACTAAAAATGGACGAAGAATAATTTTGAAATAGTAATACACTTATTTAAATGTGTGTTAGATATAAAAGCTAAACAGTTGAACTGAGGTGGGAAAAGAATGATGTTTTTGAAACTAATTCTATCCCGCCTCTAATTTTTTATGATTTTAAGCCATAATTATGGAGGAGTTAATGTGTCAATACAAAGCGCATATATTCATATACCTTTTTGCGTTCGCATATGTACTTACTGTGACTTCAACAAGTATTTTATTGATAAACAACCAGTTGATGAATATTTAGATTCATTAATATTAGAAATGGAACGCCGTACTCTAAATGATAATACGACATTAAACACAATGTATGTAGGTGGTGGTACACCTACAGCTTTAAATATAGAACAACTCAATAAACTATTATCAGCAATTAATAGAATTTTCACTATTGAAGGTGAATTTAGTTTTGAAGCAAACCCTGATGAATTAACATTCGAAAAAGTAAAATTACTTAAATCATATGGTGTGAACCGAATATCAATGGGCGTACAAACATTTAAACCAGAATTATTAGAAATTCTTGGTAGAACACACAAAACAGAAGATATATATCAAGCTGTAAACAATGCTAGAAAGGCTGGTATTGAATCTATTAGTTTAGACTTAATGTATCACCTTCCTAAGCAAACTTTAGAGGATTTTGAAGATAGTCTGAATTTAGCTATGCAAATGGATATCGACCATATTTCAAGTTATGGATTAATTCTAGAGCCAAAAACTCAATTTTATAATATGTATAGAAAAGGTCATTTAAAATTGCCTAATGAAGATTTAGGCGCAGAAATGTATCAAACATTGATGCACAAAATCGAGGACTCAAGATTCCATCAATATGAAATTTCAAATTTCTCTATAGAAGGTCACGAATCAGAGCATAATAAGGTTTACTGGTTAAATGAAGAATACTATGGTTTCGGGGCAGGTGCTAGTGGCTATACAAATGGCGTACGTTATACAAATGTGAATCCTGTCAATCATTACATAAAAGCTATTGCTAATCAGGAAGAACCCATTTTAACACAAACACGTCCAACTGCCACCGAGCAAATGGAAGAGGAAATGTTTTTAGGATTAAGGTTAAATAATGGCGTAAACAAAAATAAATTTAACAAAAAATTCAATGTATCAATTGAACATATATTTGGTCAAACAATTATTGATTTAAAAAATAGAAAGTTAATTGAAGAAAGTCAAGATTATATTTATCTAACAGAAAGAGGAAAAGTCATTGGTAATGAGGTTTTTGAAGCATTTTTATTAAATAGTTAAAATAAATTTAAAATTCTAGTGCTTTAACATTGACTTACTTTGACCAATTTGATAAATTATAATTAGCACTTGAGATAAAAGAGTGCTAATGAGGTGAAAACATGATAACAGATAGACAATTAAGCATTTTAAATGCAATTGTTGAAGATTATGTTGATTATGGACAACCCATTGGTTCTAAAACACTAATTGATCGTCACAACTTAAATGTAAGTCCTGCGACGATACGAAATGAAATGAAACAACTGGAGGATATGAATTTTATTGAGAAAGTTCATACATCCTCAGGGCGTTCACCATCTGAATTAGGTTTTAGATATTATGTTAATCAATTATTAGAACAAACATCTCATCAAAATTCAAACAAAATCCAACGTTTAAATCAGTTAATGGTTGAGAATCATTATGATACTTCATCTGCATTGTCTTATTTCGCAAATGAATTATCAATGATGTCTCAATATGCAACGTTGGTTGTTCGTCCTAATCATAATCAAGATATTATAAATAATATTCATTTGATTCGTGCTAATACACATTTAGTAATTATGGTTATTGTATTTTCATCAGGTCATGTTGAAAATGTCCATCTAACTTCTGAACTACCTTTAACTAATGATGAATTAAATAAAATATCAAACTTCTTATCACAACAATACGATGAGATAGTTAAAGGACAAATTGACGAAATAGATAGATTTGCACAAGACCAAAATGAAGCTCATTTTATCAAGCAATTAATTAAAATGATGAATTTACACATTTCCAATCAAAGTAATAGCATTTACATGGGTGGAAAGGTTAAACTGATTGATGCATTGAATGAATCTAATGTATCTTCAATTCAACCAATCCTACAATATATTGAATCAAATCGAATTGTAGAGCTATTAGATGATATATCTACATCTCATATCAATGTAAAAATTGGTAAAGAGATAGATGAAAATTTAAGCGATATATCAATCGTAACAACTCAGTATCACTTTGATGAGAAACTCAAAGGTCAAATTGCGGTTATTGGACCAACTGCGATGCATTATCAAAATGTAATTCAATTACTTAACCAAATTTGGTAATGTAATTAGAATTGTATTGGAGGGCACAAAATGACAGAAAAAGACGAATCAGTGAAACAAAATGCTGAATCACAAACAGAAGAAACAACAGAAAATAATTCTGAAGAAACATCTAATTCAGTAGAAAACACTGAATCTAATAATTCGCAAGATGTTGAAACTAATGAAGAAGCAGCTAATAAGGATGCTTCCAATGAAGAAGATGAAAATGTAGATCCAAAAGATCAAGAAATTGAACGTTTGCAACAATTAGCAAATGACAATGAAGAAAAATATTTAAGATTATATGCAGAATTCGAAAATTACAAACGTCGAATTCAAAATGAAAACAAAATTAATAAAACATATCAAGCTCAAGGCGTCTTAACTGACATTTTACCAACTATTGATAACATTGAACGCGCACTTCAAATTGAAGGAGATGATGATTCATTTAAATCACTTCAAAAAGGTGTTCAAATGGTACATGAAAGTCTATTAAGAGCTCTGAAAGATAATGGTCTTGAAGAAATTGAATCTGAAGGTCAAGCTTTTGACCCAAATGTACATCAAGCTGTAGTTCAAGATGATAATCCTGAATATGAATCAGGTGTTATCACACAAGAATTACAAAAAGGGTACAAATTAAAAGATAGAGTATTAAGACCATCAATGGTTAAAGTAAACCAATAAAAATTGGCGAAAAAACATTGAACAAAATTATTAATCAAAATGGAGGAATTTTACTATGAGTAAAGTAATCGGTATTGACTTAGGAACAACAAACTCTTGTGTATCAGTATTAGAAGGAGACGAACCAAAAGTAATTCAAAACCCTGAAGGTGCACGTACTACACCATCAGTTGTTGCATTTAAAAATGGTGAAACTCAAGTTGGTGAAGTAGCTAAAAGACAAGCAATCACTAACCCAAATACTGTACAATCAATCAAACGTCATATGGGTACAGAATATAAAGTAGATATTGAAGGTAAATCATATACACCTCAAGAAATTTCAGCAATGATTTTACAAAACTTAAAAAATACTGCTGAAAGTTATTTAGGCGATAAAGTAGAAAAAGCTGTAATTACAGTTCCTGCTTATTTCAATGACGCTGAACGTCAAGCAACTAAAGATGCTGGTAAAATTGCTGGATTAGAAGTAGAACGTATCATTAACGAACCTACTGCAGCTGCACTAGCATATGGTTTAGATAAAACTGAACAAGATCAAAAAGTACTTGTATTCGACTTAGGTGGCGGTACTTTCGACGTATCTATCTTAGAATTAGGTGACGGTGTATTCGAAGTACTTTCAACTGCAGGTGACAACAAACTAGGTGGGGATGACTTTGACCAAGTGATCATCGACTATTTAGTTTCTGAATTCAAAAAAGAAAACGGCGTTGATTTATCACAAGATAAAATGGCATTACAACGTCTTAAAGATGCAGCAGAAAAAGCTAAAAAAGACTTATCAGGTGTATCTCAAACACAAATTTCATTACCATTCATTTCAGCAGGAGAAAGTGGTCCACTACACTTAGAAATCAACTTAACTCGTTCAAAATTTGAAGAATTAGCAGATTCATTAATTAAACGTACAATGGAACCAACTCGTCAAGCTATGAAAGATGCTGGATTATCAAATTCAGATATCGACGAAGTAATCTTAGTTGGTGGTTCAACTCGTATTCCTGCAGTTCAAGATGCAGTTAAAAAAGAAATTGGCAAAGATCCACACAAAGGTGTTAACCCTGATGAAGTTGTTGCAATGGGTGCAGCAATTCAAGGTGGCGTAATCACTGGTGATGTTAAAGACGTAGTATTATTAGACGTTACGCCATTATCATTAGGTATTGAAATCATGGGTGGTCGTATGAATACGTTAATTGAACGTAATACAACAATCCCAACTTCAAAATCACAAGTATATTCTACAGCAGCTGATAATCAACCAGCGGTAGATATCCATGTATTACAAGGTGAACGTCCAATGGCGTCAGACAATAAAACACTTGGTAGATTCCAATTAACTGATATTCCACCAGCACCACGTGGTGTACCTCAAATCGAAGTAACTTTCGATATCGATAAAAACGGTATTGTGAATGTAACAGCTAAAGACTTAGGTACTAATAAAGAGCAAAATATTACAATCCAATCTAGTTCTTCATTATCAGACGATGAAATCGATCGTATGGTTAAAGACGCAGAAGAAAACGCTGAAGCAGATAAAAAACGTCGTGAAGAAGTAGACTTAAGAAATGAAGCAGATAGTTTAGTATTCCAAGTAGAAAAAACAATCAATGATTTAGGCGAAAATATCGGTGAAGATGATAAGAAAAATGCTGAAGATAAAAAAGATGCATTAAAATCAGCACTTGAAGGTGAAGACATCGACGATATTAAAGCTAAAAAAGAAGAGCTTGAAAAAGTTGTTCAAGATTTATCAGCTAAAGTATATCAACAAGCTCAACAACAAGCTCAAGGTGCAACTGGTGAACAAAACCAAGATAGCACTGTAGAAGATGCAGAATTTAAAGAAGTTAAAGATGACGAAGATAAAAAATAATATCTAACCCAATTGAATTAACTTCTTGCACAGCTATTAAAAAAGTCAAAGTCAATTGTACATTGGCTTTGGCTTTTTATTTGGATAGTTAATATGAATTAGTTAAACTAATCTTGTTAGTATAAAAAGGAGAGGTTACTGTGGCCAAAAGAGATTATTATGAGGTCTTAGGAGTAAGTAAAGGTGCTTCTAAAGATGAAATTAAAAAAGCTTACAGAAAATTATCGAAAAAATATCATCCTGATATCAACAAAGAAGAAGGCGCAGATGAAAAATTCAAAGAAATATCTGAAGCATATGAAGTATTAAGTGATGATAATAAAAGAGCAAACTATGATCAATTCGGACACGCTGGTGCTCAAGGTGGTTTCGGTAGCCAAGGCTTTGGCGGTGGCGACTTTGGCGGATTTAGCGGAGGTGGCTTCGAAGATATTTTCAGTTCATTCTTCGGTGGTGCCTCAAGACAACGTGATCCTAATGCACCACGTAAAGGTGATGACCTACAATATACAATGACTATCACATTTGATGAAGCGGTATTTGGCGGTAAAAAAGAAATTTCTATTAGAAAAGATGTAACATGTCATACATGTAATGGTGAAGGTGCTAAACCAGGAACTAATAAGAAAACATGTAGCTATTGTAATGGAGCAGGATCAGTTTCAGTAGAACAAAATACAATTCTAGGTAGAGTTAGAACAGAACAAGTTTGTCCTAAATGTGAAGGTAGCGGTCAAGAGTTTGAAGAACCATGTCCAACATGTCATGGTAAAGGAACTGAAAATAAAACAGTTAAGCTAGAAGTGACTATTCCTGAAGGTGTTGATAATGAACAACAAATTCGACTTGCAGGCGAGGGTTCTCCTGGTGTTAACGGAGGTCCAAGTGGCGACCTATATGTTGTTTTCAGAGTTAAACCTTCTGAAGTATTTAAACGAGATGGCGATGACATTTATTATGATTTAAATATTAGTTTCCCTCAAGCCGCATTAGGTGATGAAGTGAAAATCCCTACATTAAACAGTAATGTCGTATTGACAATTCCTGCAGGTACTCAAACTGGAAAACAGTTCCGTCTCAAAGACAAAGGTATTAAAAATGTTCACGGATATGGACATGGTGACTTATTTGTTAATATTAAGGTTCTAACACCAACTAAAATGACTGAACGTCAAAAAGAATTAATGAAAGAATTTGCTGACATAAATGGTGAAGATTTAACTGAGCAACCATCTAATTTTAAAGATAAAGCAAAAAGATTCTTTAAAGGAGAATAAAAAATAATGAATTGGACGGAACTATCAATCGTAGTAAACCATGATGTTGAATATTTGGTTACAGATATACTAGAAAATTATGGATCAAATGGCGTAGTTATAGAAGATTCCAACGACCTTGTGAATCCACCAGAAGATAAATTTGGTGAGATTTATGAGTTAAATAGCGATGATTATCCTTCAGAAGGCGTTAGATTAAAAGCTTACTTTAATGAAATGACTTATGATAATACATTGCTATCTAACATAGAACAAGCAATTTTATCACTACAAGATATCGACCAAGATATTTTAAATATTTCACATCAAACAATAGCTGAAGCAGATTGGGAAAATGAATGGAAAAATTATTTCCATCCTTTCAGAGCATCTGAAACATTTACGATTGTTCCCAGTTGGGAAACCTATACTAAAGAATCGGCAAATGAACTTTGTATAGAATTAGACCCTGGAATGGCTTTTGGTACAGGTGATCATCCTACAACAAGTATGTGTTTAAAGGCAATTGAGAACTTTGTGAAGCCTCAACATTCTGTGATTGATGTAGGTACAGGGTCTGGTATTTTAAGTATTGCAAGTCACTTGATTGGTGTTAAACGAATTAAAGCTTTAGATATTGATGAAATGGCTGTCAATGTAGCCAAAGAAAATTTCGAAAAGAATCATTGCTTAAACGCGATTGAAGCAGTTCCTGGCAATTTATTAAAAGATGAAAAAGAACATTTTGATATTGTTATTGCAAATATTTTAGCTCATATTATTGATGAAATGATAGAAGACGCTTATAATACAGTCAATGAAGACGGTTATTTTATAACATCTGGTATTATTGAAGAAAAATACGAAGATATTGAATCACATATGAAGCGTGTAGGTTTTAAAATTATTTCAGTTCAACATGACAACGGTTGGGTTTGTATCGTTGGTCAGAAAGTGAGTGACTAATTTGCAAAGATATTTTATCAATCAAAACGCTGATGAAAGTCAGCGTTTTTTTATTACAAATAAAGAAGATATACATCATATTAAGAATGTGATGAGACAGAGTGAAGGTCAACAAATAGTAACCACATTTAATGATCAAAATGTCTATACATGTGAGATCATCCATATAGGAGATCAAGAAATAGAAATTGAATTAATCGAAAAACAAGATATTGATACAGAGTTGCCCCAGCATATTACGATATGTAGTGGGTTAATCAAAGCAGATAAGTATGAATGGATGATTCAAAAGGCAACTGAACTAGGTGCTAGTGAATTTATTGCTGTTGAAATGCAACGTTCTATTGTTAAATTAAATTCTACAAAGGCGTCAAAAAAGCTTGAAAGATGGCAAAAAATTATCAAAGAAGCCGCTGAACAAAGTTATCGATTAACCATTCCACACATCAGTTATCTATCGAATTCAAAGTCAATTTGTGATATTATAAATCAGTATGATTATGTCCTTGTTGCTTATGAAGAAGAAGCTAAACATGGTGAAATTAGTCATTTTAAACATATGTTAAAGCAATTTAAGCCACAAGATCGTGTATTACTTATATTTGGCCCTGAAGGTGGACTATCTGATGAGGAAGTGTCAATGTTAAAACCTCATTCACAGTTAGTTGGTTTAGGACCTAGAATATTACGGGCAGAAACAGCGCCACTATATACATTAGGCGCATTAAGTTACGAAAAAGAATTAATGGGGTGAACAATATGTCCACAGTTGCGTTTCACACTTTAGGTTGTAAAGTTAACCACTATGAAACAGAAGCAATTTGGCAATTATTTAAGGAAGCAGATTACGAGCGAGTCGATTTTGAAACAAATGCAGATGTATTTGTTATCAATACTTGCACAGTAACGAATACAGGCGATAAAAAAAGTCGACAAATAATTAGAAGAGCGATTAGAAAAAATCCAGACGCAGTTGTTTGTGTAACAGGTTGTTATGCACAAACGTCTTCAGCAGAAATTATGGAAATTCCTGGCGTAGATGTCGTAGTAGGAACACAAGATAGACATAAATTACTTGATTATATAGATGAGTTCCAAAAGGAACGTCAACCAATTAATGGTGTAGGTAACATCATGAAAAACCGTAAATACGAAGAATTAGATGTTCCTTACTTTACAGATAGAACAAGAGCATCGTTAAAAATACAAGAAGGTTGTAACAACTTTTGTACTTTCTGCATTATTCCATGGGCACGTGGTTTAATGAGATCAAGAGACCCTGAAAAAGTTGTAGAACAAGCTACAACATTAGTTAATGCTGGTTATAAAGAAATTGTTTTAACTGGTATCCATACAGGTGGTTATGGTCAAGACCTTAAGAACTATAACTTAGCGCAATTATTAAGAGATTTAGATCAAGTGGATGGTTTAGAACGTATTCGTATTTCTTCTATCGAAGCAAGTCAATTAACCGATGAAGTTATTGACGTATTAGAACGTTCAAACAAAATCGTAAGACATTTACATGTACCATTACAGTCTGGTTCTGATACAGTTCTTAAACGTATGAGACGTAAATACACTATGGAACATTTCTCTGAACGAATTACCAAACTACATGAAGCATTACCAGACGTTGCAATAACTAGTGATGTTATCGTAGGCTTCCCGGGTGAAACTGAAGAAGAATTCCAAGAAACGTATGACTTTATCGTCAAACATCAATTCTCTGAATTACACGTATTCCCATATTCATCTAGAATTGGTACACCTGCAGCAAGAATGGACGATCAAATTGATGAAGATATCAAAAACGAACGTGTTCACAAATTAATTGCATTAAGTGATCAATTAGCAAAAGAGTATGCTTCAAAATTCGAAAATGAAGTGCTAGAAGTTATCCCTGAAGAAAAAGGTGAAAAACCAAATACTTTAGTGGGATATGCAGATAACTATATGAAAGTAGAATTTGAAGGTACTGAGGATTTAATTGGCCAAATTATTAAAGTGAAAATTCAAAAAGCTGATTATCCTTTAAACTACGGGAAAGCAATCCGTATTGTAGAACATGCCACAAATAAATCAGAACATGAAGTGCTAGTTTAATTATTTTAAAAATATAAATATTAGTAATTGACCGGATATTGGAGATATATTATACTAATTAAAGCATAGTTTTACTATGCAGTTGAATATATAAATTTCCGTTGATATTTGGAGGGAGGGAAATACAGATGTCTAAAACAGTAGTACGTAAAAATGAATCACTTGAAGATGCTTTACGTCGATTTAAGCGTTCAGTTTCAAAAAGTGGTACTATCCAAGAAGTACGTAAACGTGAATTTTACGAAAAACCTAGTGTTAAACGTAAAAAGAAATCTGAAGCTGCACGTAAACGTAAATTCAAATAATTAATAACTCTGTTGACTCCCTCAACAAGAATGTTAATTATAAATATAAAACACCTCAGTTTATAAACTGAGGTGTTTTTGTGTGCTTTTTATGGAAAATTAAATTCATTGTTTATAACAAATTAGTCTGTAATTACTATTATTTTTGATAAATTATTTTTTTATATATTAGTGAATCACTATAATATGACTGCGTTTTCATGTATAATTATTATGAGAGCGAGGTGAAACAATGGGATATTTAAATGAAATACATAGGTTAGTTTTAACACAATTTTCATCAGAGAATAATTGGGTCAATGACATTGCTAATATCATTGTTCATCCATTGGTATCACTTATTCTTACCTGTATTATATTTTTAGGCTTTTTATATCAATTGTATTCTAAAAGAATCAATTTTGTTGGTATTATCGCTTCATTAGCCTTATTAATTATGTTTTTAGGCTTTCTAATGCAAGGTGATGTCAATATATTATCAGTCATCTTATTTACCGTGGGTGTTATTTTCGTCATTATTGAATTGTTCGTCGTTGGAGCAGTCATTGGTATTATTGGTATGATTTTAATAACAATAAGCATAGTCATGTTAGGAAATAACTTGTTACTTATGCTAGGTAATGTCATCGTAGCCTTAATATTATCAATCATTGAATGGGTGATTTTAGTTAAATTATTCAAACGAAAAATTCCATTTTTGGATAAGGTCATTTTAAAAGATTCAACAAATGCTGAATCAGGATATACATCACATGATGATCGCTCTCATTTAGTTGGTAAAACAGCTCGCACCATCACCGATTTAAGACCAGCAGGTATTATTTCTTGTGAGGATGATCGTATCGATGCAGTTTCTGACGGTACATTCATATTAAGAAATAGACAAGTTAAAATACTTGAGGTTGAAGGTACACGAGTTGTTGTAAGAGAAATAGAATAATAAAAAAGGAGAGATACGATGTTTAGTATAGGATTTATTATAATTGCAGTAGTAATTATTGTAGCCTTATTAATACTATTTTCATTTGTACCAGTAGGTCTTTGGATTTCTGCATTAGCTGCTGGTGTACATGTTGGTATTGGTACCTTAGTAGGTATGCGATTAAGAAGGGTTTCACCGAGAAAAGTGATTGGCCCATTAATTAAAGCGCACAAAGCAGGTTTAAATCTAAAAACAAATCAACTTGAATCACATTATCTTGCTGGAGGTAATGTAGATAGAGTTGTTGATGCTAATATCGCTGCGCAACGTGCAGATATTGATTTACCATTTGAACGAGGTGCAGCAATCGATTTAGCAGGTAGAGATGTTTTAGAAGCAGTTCAAATGTCAGTTAACCCTAAAGTTATTGAAACACCATTTATTGCCGGTGTAGCTATGAACGGTATAGAAGTTAAAGCGAAAGCCCGTATTACTGTTCGTGCCAATATTGCTCGTTTAGTCGGTGGTGCTGGTGAAGAAACAATTATTGCCCGTGTAGGTGAAGGTATTGTTTCAACAATAGGTTCAAGTAAACATCATACAGAAGTTCTTGAAAATCCTGACAGCATTTCTAAAACAGTATTAAGTAAAGGATTAGACTCAGGAACAGCTTTTGAAATACTTTCTATTGATATAGCCGATGTTGATATTAGTAAGAATATTGGTGCAGATTTACAAACTGAACAAGCACTTGCTGATAAAAATATTGCACAAGCTAAAGCTGAGGAACGTCGTGCAATGGCTGTAGCTTCTGAACAAGAAATGAAAGCTCGAGTACAAGAAATGCGTGCTAAAGTTGTAGAGGCTGAGTCAGAGGTACCTTTAGCAATGGCAGAAGCTTTACGATCAGGAAATATTGGCGTCAAAGATTACTACAATCTTAAAAATATAGAAGCCGATACTGGTATGAGAAATGCTATTAATAAACGTACTGATCAAAATGATGACGAATCACCAGAACAATAACTGTGGGGTGATTAAATGAGTATTGGGGTAATTATTTTTGTCATATCTGTGATAGCGACAATCATTAGTACCATACGTGATAATAGTCATAAAGAAAGACAGAATCAAAAGCCACCTCAATCACCTAAAGATAATCAACAACCTAAAACAGGTGGTTTCTTTGAAGAAATTGAAAAAACATTTAGAGAAATTAATGATGAGATTAATGGAGAAACAACAACTGACAAGAAAAAGAAATATGAAGATACATTACCACCCATTAATCAAAACCTAGAGAAAACTGAACAGACAACAGAAGAAATGCATAGAAGACCAACAGATTATGATGATTCAATACCTAAACCAGACCCGACACCTTATCATAATGAAAAAGATATACGCGAACCAGTTAAACAAACTTCATCAAGGGATGAAAATTCTGAGAATTTACGTAAATCATTAGAGAAAAAACTTCAACAAGATCTTAAAAATGTTAGAAGTGAAATCGATAGGGAGAAAGAAAAGCAACTTGCTCTTATTGAGAAGAAAGCGCAGGATATTATTAATGACAAATATTTATCTGAACGTACTAAACAATTAAGATTAAAACAATTACTTAATTCTCAAAATATAGAACGTAATATGTCTAAATCAGCATTTCAATTTGACAATGATGAAGTCGTTAATGGTATCATCTGGTCTGAAATTTTGGCCAAACCTAAACAATTATAATATTCAGCCTATTGGATTATTTCCAATAGGTTTTTTTATTGCGAATGATTGAAGTCAAAGATGATTAAAGGATGATTTGAGTCACTTTACAGAATTTAGTAATATTTAGATAAGAATGATTATACGATCAAAATCAACATATAAAAGACTTGATTGAATTATTTAAATTAAAACGAAATAGAATCAATATAGCCATAACAATGGTATAATATAAGTATATTAACCCAAATATGGGTATAGTGAATTATAAAAATGTATTTTGAAAAGGAGCGCGTTTATGCCTGGTATAATTCAAATCGACGACATTAATCAATCCCAAGCTTTAATAGGTAACAATGATGAACATTTAAAAGCTATAGAAGATAGTTTTGATGTCGTAATACATGCTCGTGGTCAAGAAATTGCGGTTAAAGGTGAAAAAATTGAGCATGTAGAAAAAGCCGAATTAGTGTTAACCAATTTATTAAAAGTGATTGAATTGGGAAATAATATAACGTTAAAAGATGTTGAAGCTGCTATTAAAATGGCAGAAAATGGCACAATCCAACAACTTTTAGACTTATATGATGAAGAAATTACTAAAGATGCTTTTGGCAAAACCATCCGCGCTAAAACTATGGGTCAGCGAATGTATATAAATGCTATGTATCGAAATGACTTAGTCTTTGGTATAGGTCCTGCAGGAACTGGTAAAACATTTTTAGCAGTTGTCTATGCTGCTAAACAATTACGTAAAGGAAACGTTAAACGAATCGTATTAACACGTCCGGCAGTTGAAGCGGGTGAATCATTAGGATTTTTACCTGGTGATTTAAAAGAGAAAGTTGATCCGTATTTGAGACCATTATATGATGGATTAAATACCGTGCTAGGTAGAGAACAAACTGCACGATTTATAGAACGTGGTATTATAGAAATTGCTCCATTAGCATACATGCGTGGTCGAACATTAGACGATGCATTTGTGATTTTAGATGAAGCACAAAATACAACTCATGCTCAAATGAAAATGTTTTTAACTCGTTTAGGATTTGGTTCTAAAATGGTAGTCACAGGTGACCAAACACAAGTCGACTTACCAAAAGGTGTTAAAAGCGGGTTGAAAGAAGCGGTCAAAAAGTTACATGGTGTTAAAGGGATTAATATTATGAAACTTGATCAAAGTGATGTAGTGAGACATCCACTTGTAAGTAAAATTATAGATAGATACGAGGGAGAGGACTAAATGTTTACAATAGATTTTAGTGATCATACTGAGTTAGTTAAAGATGAATGGTATGAACAAATTGAAAAGCTACTTAATTTTGCTAAGCAGCAAGAAGAAATTAGTGAAGATGCTGAATTATCTATTACCTTCGTAGATAAATCTGAAATTCAAGAGATTAATAAGATGTATAGAGACAAAGACAAAGTTACGGATGTCATATCATTTGCACTTGAAGAAGATGAACCGGACATTGATATGAGTGAATTTGATATACCTAGAGTATTAGGTGACATCATTATTTGTACAGATGTTGCTCAAGAACAATCAGAATCTTACGGACATTCTTTTGAAAGAGAATTAGGCTTTTTAGCATTACATGGATTTCTTCACTTACTAGGCTATGATCATATGAATGAAGAAGATGAGAAAGAAATGTTTGGTCGTCAAGATGCTATATTAAACGCCTATGGATTGACGAGAGACTAATAATGAGTCGTTTTAAATATGCACTAAATGGTTTGAAAACACTTTTAATCAAAGATCAAAAATTCTCACTTCATATATATGCGAGTATCATAGCAATTGTTTTTGGATTTTTACTTCATATTAATCGTTCTGAGTGGATATTTATATTATTAGCAATTAGTTTAGTTTTAGCATTTGAAGCTATTAATACAGCCGTTGAATATGTGGTTGACTTAGTTACTACTGAGTATCATGATTACGCTAAATATGCGAAAGATATTGCTGCTTTTAGTGTGATGATTGTTTCCGTCTTAGCATTAATCATTGGCCTCATTGTCTTTATTCCACATTTAATTAATTTAATATAGGAGGCGGAATCAATGAGTTATCAATCTCATTATTTTAAAGAAGTTAGAGAAGCACAACGAAGATCTTATTCACCATATAGTAACTTTAAAGTTGGTGCCTATTTGAAAGCTAAAGATGGACGAACATTTTATGGAACTAATGTAGAAAACGCAGCATATTCAATGTGTATTTGTGCAGAACGCGCAAGTTTAGTTGCTGCGATATCTGCTGGATATCAGCCTGGAGATTTTGAATCTATCACTGTTACTGTAGATGCTGAAGTACCATCATCACCTTGTGGTGAATGTCGACAAGTATTAAAAGAGTTATGTGACGATGATATGCCAGTTTATATGACTAATCATAAAGGCGATATGATCGAATCAACAGTTAAAGAATTACTACCATACGGATTTTCTGGAAAGGATTTAAATAAATGACAGAACATAAATCAGGATTTGTTTCAATTATAGGAAGACCCAATGTAGGTAAATCTACATTTGTAAATAGAGTTATCGGACATAAAATTGCGATTATGTCTGATAAAGCACAAACAACACGTAACAAAATTCAAGGTGTTATGACAAGAGACGATGCCCAAATTATATTTATTGACACACCTGGTATCCATAAACCTAAACATAAGCTTGGAGATTACATGATGAAAGTTGCCACAAATACACTTTCTGAAATAGATGCGATTATGTTTATGGTTAATGTAAACGAAGACATTGGTCGTGGCGATGAATATATTATGGATATGCTAAAGGATTTAAAAACACCCGTATTTTTAGTATTAAATAAAATAGATTTAGTACATCCTGATGCATTAATGCCTAAAATAGAAAAGTATCAAGAATATATGGACTTCACTGAAATCGTACCTATTTCTGCACTAGAAGGTTTGAATGTCGATCATTTTATAGATGTATTAAAGTCATACTTACCTGAAGGACCAAAATATTATCCAGATGATCAAATTTCGGACCATCCTGAACAGTTTGTGGTCGGTGAAATTATTCGTGAAAAAATATTACACTTAACAAGTGAAGAAATTCCACATGCTATTGGCGTTAATGTTGATCGTATGATTAAAGAAGATGAAGATAGAGTTCGAATCGAAGCTACGATATATGTTGAACGTGATTCTCAAAAAGGAATCGTCATTGGTAAAGGTGGCAAGAAACTAAAAGAAGTCGGAAAGAGGGCAAGACACGATATAGAAATGCTTCTAGGTTCTAAAGTATATCTTGAACTATGGGTTAAGGTGCAAAAAGATTGGAGAAATAAAGTTAACTTTATTCGTCAAATTGGTTATATTGAAGATCAAGATTAACTCAGAGAGATGGTGAGTTAGTATGCTAATGAAACAAAAAGGCATCATAATTAAATCAGTGGAGTACGGCGAATCAGATAAAATAATTACAATTTTAAATGAATATGGTAGCAAAGTTCCATTGATGGCTAGAAGGGCCAAGAAAATTAAATCAGGTTTACAAGCGCATACACAAATGTTTGTGTATGGCTTATTTATTTATAATAAATGGCGAGGTATGGGTACGCTTAATTCTGTAGATGTCATTAACCAACATTATGAATTACAACTCGATTTGTATGAAAGTAGTTTCGCAACTTTATGTGCCGAAACCATTGATCGTTCAATGGAAGAAGATGAAATTTCAAAATATAATTATGATTTACTAAACTTTGTTCTAACCAAGATATCATCTGGTCAGTCAGCTCAATTAATGTCAATCATTGTATTACTTAAGTGTATGAATAAGTTTGGTTTTTCTGCTTTATTTAATCAATGCGTAATAAGCGGTAATACCGATCAATCAAAATTAGTTGGATATAGTTTCAAATTTGATGGTGCTATTTCTCAAGCTGTAGCATACCAAGATCCACATGCATTACAATTATCCAATAAAACATTATATTTATTAGATGTCTTGTACAAACTCCCCATTGAAAAAATGAATGAATTAAATATCCATCAAGATATTTTAGACGAAATGTCAGAATTGATGATCATGCTATATAGAGAATATGCAGGTATGTTCTTTAAAAGTCAAAAGTTAATCAACCAGTTAAAGAGGTTAGAAATGAAAGACTAGTCTTTAACAAACACAAAATACCGAACCACATTATTATGTGATTCGGTATTTTTATAGATTATTTATAATAGATGAATTAGAATTTAACTTTTTCGGCTAAGAATGCTTCTAATTCTGAGATTGGCATACGAACTTGTTCCATAGAATCTCTGTCACGTACAGTAACTTGATTATCCTCTAAAGAATCAAAGTCGAATGTAATACAATAAGGCGTACCAATTTCATCTTGTCGACGGTAACGTTTACCAATAGATTGTGATTCATCAAAATCTATTGAGAAACTTTGACTTAATTGTTCAAAGATTTTAATTGCTTCACTTGATAATTTCTTACTTAATGGTAAGATAGCCGCTTTGTATGGTGCTAAAGCAGGGTGGAATTTAAGTACAGTACGTTCGTCCTTACTTCCTTCAACACCTTCTTGTGAATATGCATCACATAAGAACGCTAGTGTTACACGGTCAGCACCTAATGACGGTTCGATACAATATGGAATATACTTTTCATTTGTTTCTGGGTCATGATATTTAAAGTCTTCACCAGAATGTTCACTATGTTTTTTCAAGTCAAAGTCAGTACGACTTGCGATTCCCCATAGTTCACCCCAACCAAATGGGAATTTATATTCGATATCAGTTGTAGCATTTGAATAGTGAGATAATTCATCTGCATCATGGTCACGTAAACGCATGTTTTCTTCGCTAATATTTAAGTCTTTTAACCATTGGCTAGCAAATGTCTTCCAGTAGTTTTGCCATTCAATTTCTTCACCAGGTTTACAGAAGAATTCAAGTTCCATTTGTTCGAATTCACGTGTTCTGAAAATGAAGTTACCAGGCGTAATCTCGTTACGGAAAGATTTACCAACCTGACCAATACCGAATGGTAATTTTTTACGCATTGATCTTTGAACGTTTTTGTAGTTAACGAAAATACCTTGCGCTGTTTCTGGACGTAAGAAAAGTTCATTTGTTGAATCTTCAGTTACACCTTGGAATGTTTTGAACATTAAATTAAATTGACGAATATCAGTCCAATTTGCGGTACCACTTACTGGACAAACAATGCCTTCATCATCAATAATTTTTTTCATTTCATCGAAGCTTAAACCATCAGCAATAAAGTTTTCATCGCCTTTTTCTTGCTGCATGTAATCTTCAATTAATTTATCAGCACGATAACGAATTTTACTGTCTTTGTTATCAATCATTGGATCATTAAAGTTACCTAAGTGTCCTGATGCTTCCCAAGTTTTTGGGTTCATTAAAATCGCAGCATCTAGACCTACGTTATAAGGTGATTGAGTAATAAATTTTTGCCACCATGCTTTTTTTACATTATTTTTTAATTCAACACCAAGCGGACCATAATCCCATGTATTAGATAATCCACCATAAATGTCACTACCTGGGAATACAAAACCTCTGTGTTTTGCTAATTGTACAATTTGTTCCATATCATTTGCCATAATTTTTCTCTCCTTACACATAAAAACGCCCCAAGACAACAAAGCATCATAAATATACTTTATTATCTTGGGACGAGTTAGTCATTTTTATTTAGTATAAATCATATACATTAAAATATCATTTAACCCGCGGTTCCACCCAAATTAGTGTAGCCACTCACTTTTAAATTAATTAAATTTTTATGCCAAAATTTGTCTGCTAAGCTCACACCGTCCTTAGCTCGCTTTATAATTATTCTAATTGATTAAATATTTAATAGCAAGCGTTTATATGTGTTTGTGGCAAATAAAAATAACAGTTATAATATGTAATGTATATAAGAGGGGTGAGGACCTATAGAATTAAATCAAAGACAAGAACAAATTATAGAAATCGTTAAGCAACATGGACCTATAACTGGTGAGCATATTGCTGATCAATTAAATTTAACACGGGCTACATTACGACCTGACTTAGCTATTTTAACAATGTCTGGCTTTTTAGAAGCGCGTCCACGAGTTGGTTATTATTATTCAGGTAAATCAAAAAATAAAATTATACATGAACAATTAAGACAATATGTTGTTAAAGATTATATGTCTCAACCTGTTGTGGTTAAAGAAGATATGTCAGTCTACGACGCAATTTGTACTATATTTTTAGAAGACGCTGGAACATTATTTATTACAAATAAAGATAATGACTTTATCGGTGTTTGTTCTCGTAAAGACCTATTAAGAGCATCAATGATTGGAAATGATATTCATACGATGCCCATAAGCGTCAATATGACTCGAATGCCAAATTTAACTTATCTTGAAGAAAGTGAACTAATAATCTATGCTGCGAATCAAATGATAGATAAAGAAATAGATGCAATACCCATAGTTAGATTGAAAGATAATCAAAAATTCGAAGTGGTTGGTAGAATATCTAAAACGACAATCACAAAATTGTTTGTATCATTATTTAAAGAATAGGTGGTTAATAGATGGATAATATAAATATTATTGTTGCTTCTGATTCAATCGGAGAAACAGCAGAATTAGTAGCTAGAGCCGGTGTTTCTCAATTTAATCCTAAGCAATGTAAACATGAATTTTTACGTTACCCATACATAGAATCCTTTGAAAATGTGGATGAAGTGATTCAAGTTGCTGAAGATACAGACGCAATAATTGTATATACTTTAGTTAAACCAGAAATCAAAAAATACATGGTGGCTAAAGTTAAAGAACATCAACTTAAGTCAGTTGATATTATGGGGCCACTTATGGACTTATTATCAGGTTCAATAGAAGAAACACCATACTATGAACCAGGTATTGTGCATAGACTAGATGATGCTTATTTTAAGAAAATAGACGCTATAGAGTTTGCTGTTAAATATGATGATGGTAAAGACCCTAAAGGTTTACCAAAAGCCGATATTGTTTTATTAGGTATTTCAAGAACATCTAAAACACCTTTATCACAGTACTTAGCACATAAAAGTTATAAAGTGATGAATATACCGATTGTTCCAGAAGTGACGCCACCAGATGCATTGTTTGATATTGATCCTTCAAAATGTATCGCTTTAAAAATTAGCGAAGAAAAATTAAATCGTATTCGTAAGGAAAGACTTAAACAATTAGGATTAGGCGACTCTGCGAGATATGCTACAGAAACTAGAATTAAAGAGGAATTAGAATACTTTGAATCATTAGTAGAAAAAGTAGGTTGTCCAGTTATAGATGTAACTGATAAAGCAATAGAAGAAACAGCAAATGATATCATTTATTTTATCGAAAATAATCAAACAAAATAATTTCAATTAATGCATAAAAAAGGTATAATATTAAGACTAATATGTCATAGGTGATCTAATTTGCGTATAGAACAATCAGTTATAAATGAAATAAAAGATAAGACAGATATACTCGACTTGGTAAGTGAATATGTAAAGCTAGAAAAGAGAGGACGCAATTATATAGGTTTGTGTCCTTTTCATGATGAAAAAACACCTTCGTTCACAGTTTCTGAAGATAAACAAATATGTCATTGCTTCGGATGTAAAAAGGGTGGTAATGTATTTCAATTTACTCAAGAAATAAAGGATGTTTCATTTACAGAAGCAGTTAAAGAACTAGGGGAACGTGTTAATATTACGGTTGATGTTGGAAATAGCCAATATCAGAATACGAATACTCAAATTGCTTCAGAAGATTTGCAAATGATTGAAATGCATGAGCTAATGCAAGAATATTATCACTATGCACTTATGAAAACAGTAGAAGGTGAGAAGGCACTTACTTATTTAAAAGAAAGAGATTTCCCAGAACAGCTGATCAAAGAAAGAGGGATAGGTTACGCACCTAATTCATCACATTTCTGTCATGATTTCTTAGAGAAAAAAGGATATGATATTGAATTAGCATATGAAGCTGGACTTTTATCTAGAAATGAAGAGAATTTTAGTTATTATGATCGCTTTAGAGATAGAATTATGTTCCCATTAAAAAATGCTCAAGGGCGAATTGTTGGATATTCTGCAAGGACGTATACCAACCAAGAACCTAAGTATTTAAATAGCCCGGAAACACCTATATTCCAAAAAAGAAAATTGTTATATAATCTCGACAAAGCACGTAAAAGCATTAGAAAAAATGACGAAATCATATTACTTGAAGGTTTTATGGATGTTATAAAATCAGATCATGCTGGTTTAAAAACAGTAGTTGCTAGTATGGGTACTCAACTTTCAAGCGAACATATTACTTTTATTAAAAAATTAACGTCTAATATTACACTAATGTTTGATGGCGACTTTGCTGGTAGAGAAGCAACCTTAAAAACTGGTCAAACGCTATTAGAACAAGGGTTAAATGTATTCGTTGTGCAATTACCTTCAGATATGGACCCTGATGAATATGTTAGAAAGTATGGTAATGATGCGTTTCTAGACTTTGTACAAAAAGACAAAAAATCATTTGTAATGTTTAAAGTCAATACACATAAAGATGAATTTCAAAATAATGATCTAGCATATGAAAAATATCTGAAAGAAGTGACTCAAGATATTGCTGCAATGACTTCGCCCATACTTCAGAAAAAAGTATTGCAAGACGTTGCAGAATTGTTTAAAGTAAGTTTTGAGACTTTAGACTATGAAGTGGGGTTACGTCAGCAATCTCAAGGCAATATCCCTTCGTATCCAGATGATGCATACGCATATGAAGGACAACCTCAACAAGTCATTCAATTTAACCAGTTGACTCGTCACGAAAAAGCTGAACGAGCACTCTTAAAACATTTCATGCAAGATAAAGATACATTCCTAAACTATCATCAACAGATAGAAGTAGATGACTTTACAAATGCCTATTTCAAGCGTATATTTAATATTTTGCATGATTATTATTCGAATAACGATATGTATCAGCTCAGTTCTATGATTCAATACATTGATTCTGATGATTTGAGAGAAGCGTTAATATCTTTAGACTCATATGTTTTAAATGAAGAACCATTTGAACATGAATTAGAAGATTACATCAACATATTGAATGAGAATAAAAATGAAGATTCACTAGAAGTCCTAAACCATAAACTGCGTGAAGCAACGAGAATAGGGGATATTGAACTTCAAAAGTATTACTTGCAATTAATAGTAAATAAAAACAAAAGTAGAATGTAATATTATAAAAATTTATGGTATTGTTATACTTTAGGCATTCAATAATGGTTATTACACTCATACAATGGGTAAATATGTAATATCGAATATTGTCATAATATGACTTAACCATTAAAATATCAGGGAGTTTAGAATACAAACTTATTTGATTGGTTTCAAATTAAAAATAATTAGGCCACATCTTATACAATAAGTTATGATGAACGCGTTATTTTTATAACAAATGATATATTGAATTTTTAATCATAATACGTGTCATCAATTGAAACGAAATAATCACACATAATAAAAATGAATAAATTGAAAGTTTATATTAATACCAGGAGGCCTTTTCATGTCTGATAAAGTTAAAATTAAAAAGCAAACAATTGATCCGACTTTAACATTGGAAGATGTTAAAAAACAATTAATTGAAAAAGGTAAAAAGGAAGGTCACTTAAGTCACGAAGAAATAGCTGAAAAATTACAGAATTTCGAAATGGATTCTGACATGATGGATGATTTCTTCGATCAATTAAATGATAATGATATCACATTAGTAAATGAAAAAGACCATTCAGATACAGATGCTAAATTAAATCCTAATGATTTAAGTGCACCTCCAGGCGTTAAAATTAACGACCCTGTGCGTATGTATCTAAAAGAAATTGGTCGTGTGGATTTATTAAGTGCCCAAGAAGAAATTGAACTTGCTAAAAGAATTGAGCAAGGTGATGAGATCGCCAAATCAAGACTAGCAGAGGCCAATTTACGTTTGGTTGTAAGTATCGCTAAAAGATATGTCGGAAGAGGAATGTTATTCCTTGATTTAATTCAAGAAGGTAACATGGGTCTTATTAAAGCCGTAGAAAAATTCGATTTCAATAAAGGATTTAAATTTTCTACTTATGCAACATGGTGGATACGTCAAGCAATCACACGTGCAATCGCTGACCAAGCACGTACAATTCGTATACCAGTTCACATGGTTGAAACAATCAACAAATTAATCCGTGTTCAACGTCAGTTATTACAGGATTTAGGACGTGATCCAGCACCTGAAGAGATTGGTGAAGAAATGGATTTACCTCCTGAAAAGGTAAGAGAAATTCTTAAAATTGCACAAGAACCTGTTTCATTAGAAACGCCAATAGGCGAAGAAGATGACAGTCACTTAGGTGACTTCATTGAAGACCAAGAAGCACAAAGTCCTTCAGATCATGCTGCCTATGAACTGCTAAAAGAACAACTTGAAGATGTTTTAGATACTTTAACTGACCGTGAAGAAAACGTTCTTCGTTTAAGATTTGGACTTGATGATGGAAGAACTAGAACATTAGAAGAAGTTGGTAAAGTATTTGGTGTAACTAGAGAACGTATTCGTCAAATCGAAGCAAAAGCATTAAGAAAATTAAGACATCCAAGTAGAAGTAAACGTCTAAAAGACTTTATGGATTAATATATTTAGGCTGGGGCATAATGGTTGTCCCAGCCTTTATTTCATTTATAATTGATATCATACATACAATCAATTATTTTAAATACTTGTAAAAAAGGGAGACCATTTTAATGATTACGATAAATCATAGATTACGAACTGTATCAGAATTTATTAAACCTGGGACACTTGCTGATATTGGTTCAGATCATGCTTATTTACCTATCTACGCTATTCAAACCAATTTAATATCGCAAGCAATCGCTGGTGAAGTTATTAAAGGTCCTTATGAAGCTGCAAGAAATAATGTCCAAGAATATGAACTAAGTAACCAAATTGATGTGCGACTTGGAGATGGTTTAGAGGTAATAAATCACCATGAACATTTAGACAATATTACTATTTGTGGCATGGGAGGTCCTTTGATAGCTAAAATATTAAAAGAAGGACAACAAAAACTTCAATCAAAACCTAGACTTATCCTCCAAAGTAATATACAAACACAAAGTTTAAGAACATTATTACAAGACATCAACTATCAAATTATTGATGAACGCATTATGGAAGAAAAAGGACATATTTATGAAATAGTTGTAGCTGAATATCAATCAAAGAGCTGCCATTATACTGAATTTGAACTTAAATTTGGCCCAGTATTACTAGAAAACAAAAATGAATGTTTTTATAATAAATGGGAAAGAGAATTACATGCGTTAGAAAAGATAAATCAACAACTTAATCCAGACATTCATCAACATCGATATCAAGAGATTGAAGCAGAAATAGTAATGATTAAAGAGGTGCTTAAAAAATGAAAATTAACGAATTAATGGCAATGTTAGATGAACATGTGCCTTTTAACACTGCAGAATCATGGGATAACGTTGGGCTACTTATAGGTGATGAATCACAAGAAGTTACTGGGATTTTAACAGCCTTGGATTGTACGTTAGAAATCGTAGAACAAGCAATAGATAAAAATATCAATACTATTATTAGTCACCACCCATTAATTTTTAAAGGTGTTCAATCAATTACTAATCAAGGCTATGGTGAAATAATCAGATTACTAATTCAAAATAATATCAATTTAATAGCAATGCATACGAATCTAGACGTTAATCCTAGAGGTGTCAATGCTATGTTAGCCACTAAAATTGGCCTAAAAAATACTAACTTGATTAATAAAGAACCTGAAAAATATTTCAAAGTTCAAACCTTTATCCCCGAAAGCCATGTCGAAACATTTAAACAACAACTTAATGATATTGGATTAGCTAAAGAAGGTAATTATGAATACTGCTTCTTTGAAAGTAAAGGTCAAGGACAATTTAAACCTGTAGATGATGCCAATCCTTATTTAGGTGAAATCGGTGAAGTTGAATACGTAGATGAAGTGAAATTAGAGTTTATGATTTCATATTCACAACGACAATTAACTGAGAAAGCGATTCACCAATATCATCCTTATGAAACCCCAGTTTATGATTTTATTGAATTATCAAAAGAAGGTTCATATGGTTTGGGTATTATTGGAGAATTAAACGAACCAATGAATATAGATGATTTTGTTTCTTATGTTAAATCTCAATTACAAATTCCTAGTGTCCGATACGTTGGTTGTTCAAATACTACGATTAATAAAGTAGCAATGATTGGTGGTTCTGGTATTGGATTTGAATATGAAGCTTCACAATTAGGTGCAGACATATTTATTACTGGCGATATTAAACATCATGATGCACTTGATGCCAAAATTGCGGGCGTCAACTTATTAGATATCAATCATTATAGTGAATATGTGATGAAGGAAGGATTAAAACAATTACTAGAAGAGTGGTTAGTAGAAGAAAATGAAAGTAATATCAAAATACTAGCGTCAGATATTAACACAGATCCATTCACATATATTTAATATATCGTTATATTTTTGATAAACATTAATTTAAACGAATATATCCGATATCAAAGGTGAATTATATTTAAAAACACTATCAATTACTTTATAATAGTAAAGATGAACTTATAAGGAGGCCATACAATGGCAAAACATCCATTTGAACACTTCGGTTTAAACTCTAGTATGATCGAAGCTGTAAAAGATTTAAGATTTGAGAAACCAACTGAAATTCAAAATAGAATTATTCCTAGAATATTAAAAGGAACTAACATCATTGGACAATCACAAACAGGTACAGGTAAATCCCATTCATTTTTATTACCATTAGTTAATGAAATTGATACTGAAATTCATGAACCTCAAGCAATCGTTGTTGCACCTACAAGAGAACTAGCGCAACAACTTTATCAAGCAGCTAACCATTTAAGTAGTTTTAAAGAAGGTGTCAATGCCAAATTATTTATCGGTGGTACAGATATTGAAAAAGACAGACAACGTTGCAATCAACAACCACAATTAGTCATTGGTACACCAACAAGAATCAATGATTTATCTAAAAGTGGGCATTTACACACACATTTAGCCTCATATTTAATCATAGATGAAGCTGATTTAATGATAGATTTAGGTTTAATAGAAGATGTAGACTATATTGCATCACGATTAGAAGAACATTCAAATATAGCTGTATTCAGTGCAACAATCCCTAAATCTTTACAGCCATTTTTAAATAAATATTTAGAACAACCTGATTTTGTAGAAGTAGATAACCAATCACAAAATAAAAAGAATATCGAATTTTATTTAATTCCTACTAAAGGAACTGCAAAAGTTGAAAAAACACTTAAATTAATTGATATATTGAACCCTTATTTATGTATCATTTTCTGTAATAGTAGAGATAGTGCCGATGAATTAGCACGTACACTCAATGAGGCCGGTATCAAAGTAGGTATGATTCATGGTGGATTAACTCCTCGTGAACGTAAGCAACAAATGAAACGTATTAGAAATCTTGACTTCCAATTTGTGATTGCAAGTGATTTAGCATCAAGAGGTATCGATATTGAGGGTGTAAGTCATGTCATCAATTTCGATGTACCAAATGATATCGATTTCTTTACTCATAGAGTAGGTCGAACTGGTCGAGGAAACTATCGTGGTGTTGCAATCACATTATATAGTCCAGATGAAGAGGATAATATTTCTGCAATTGAAGATAGAGGTTATGTCTTTGAAAATGTGGATATTAAGAACGATGAGCTTACGCCTATCAAAGCACACAATACTAGACGTACTAGACAACATAAAGACGACCATCTAACAAATGAGGTTAAAAATAAAGTACGTAGTAAAACAAAACGCAAAGTTAAACCAGGTTATAAAAAGAAATTTAAACAAGAAGTTGAAAGAATGAAGCGACAAGAACGTAAACAATTTAGTAAACGTCAAAACCGTCAAAATAGAAAGAGTAGAAAAGGATAGGTGAAGTAAATGTTACTTGGATCACATGTATCAATGAGTGGTAAAAAAATGTTAGAAGGATCTGCAGAAGAAGCACACAAATTCGGTGAATCTACATTTATGATTTACACAGGTGCACCTCAAAATACACGACGAAAAAGCATTGAAGATTTAAATATCACTAAAGGTCATGAAGCAATGGAAAAATATGGATTATCTAATATCGTTGTTCATGCGCCTTATATTATTAACATTGCAAATACCACTAAACCTGAAGTTTTCGAATTAGGCGTTAACTTTTTACAAAATGAAATCGAACGTACCCAAGCTATAGGAGCTAAAGATATCGTCTTACACCCAGGGTCACACGTAGGTGCTGGTGCGGATGTAGGTATTAAAAAAATTATAGATGGATTAAATGAAGTATTAACAAATGACAATAATGTGAGAATTGCATTAGAAACAATGGCTGGAAAAGGGTCAGAAGTAGGTCGTACATTCGAAGAAATTGCACAAATTATTGATGGCGTAACACATAATGAGCGTTTATCAATTTGCTTTGATACTTGTCATACTCATGATGCTGGCTATAACATTAAAGAAGATTTTGATGGGGTATTAAATGAATTTGACAAAATTATTGGTGTAGATAGAATTAAAGTCGTTCACGTCAATGATAGTAAAAACGAACAGGGTGCTCATAAAGATAGACATGAGAATATCGGATTTGGTCACATCGGCTTTGATGCACTCAATTATGTAGTACATCATGATACATTTAAAGATATACCTAAAATTTTAGAAACACCATATGTTGGTGAAGATAAAAAAAATAAAAAGCCTCCATATAAACATGAAATTGAAATGTTAAAATCACAAACATTTGAACCAAATTTAAAAGATAAAATTTTAAATCAATAAATATCTAAACTGGCGTTACAGATTATTCTGTAGCGCCAGTTTAGTCGTAAACATTACTATTTACATTAGGTATATCAAGATGTATAGTATAAAATGAGGTGAAAAAATGACAACACCAGTATTTGAACTCAAAAACATTGATTATTATTTTGATCATAAACAAGTACTTGAAAATATAAATATTAAAATTAATAAAGGCGAGTTTTTAGCAATAGTAGGCCCAAATGGTGCCGGAAAATCCACTCTTTTAAAAATCATTTTAGGTTTATTACCTTTACAATCTGGAGAAATCTTTATTGATGGACATCCAATAAAAAATAATAAATCTTCGTTGAAAATTAGTTATGTTTCACAAAAGGCTTCTTCATTTACTGCCGGTTTTCCAGCAAGCGTTAAAGAAGTGGTTCTTAGTGGACTAACTAAAACAAAAAAACTCTTCCAACGTTTTAACCAAAATGATGTAAAACAAGTTGAACATGTATTAGAACGATTGAATATTTCACATTTAATTCATAAAAATATTGCAGAGCTATCAGGTGGTCAACAACAGCGTGTTCTCATTGCACGTGCTTTAATTTCTAATCCTAGTGTGTTGGTTTTGGATGAACCTACTAATGGAATTGATGCTAAACACGTAAATGAGTTTTATGAAACACTAGATCGCTTAAAAAAAGAAGGCATCACTATAATTTTAGTCACTCATGATATTGGTGTAGTTGCTGATACAGCTACTGAAGTGGCATGTTTAAATAAACATTTGCATTTTCATGGTACAACAGAAGATTTTAAATCTCTGGACGAAGTTGAAATTTCTAAAATATATGGTCATCCGATTCAATTTGTTGATCATCAACACAATAGAGAATGTTGTAATTAATATTAGTTTTACTATCTATATATCTAATCAGAAATAATTTTGAGGAGTGTAACTCATGATAGATGCATTATTAAATTTTGATTTTATGAGATACTCCTTAATTAGTGGTATCTTAATAGGTTTTATTGCACCTTTAATTGGTGCTTTTATAGTAGTACGAAGGCTTTCACTAATTGCTGATGCTTTGAGCCATGTTACATTAGGTGGAATATCATTTGGCATGTTTGTGATTACAGTAATACCTGCATTAACTTTAATTAACCCAATGTGGTTTGGTATATTATTTGCTATTATAGGTGCATTATTAATTGAAAAATTGCGCACATCTTATACAAATTATCAGGAAATCGCAATTCCAATTATTATGAGTGCAGGTATCGCATTAAGTGCTATTTTTATCTCATTGGCTGATGGATTTAACCAAGAAATTGTAGGCTTATTATTTGGCTCTATCAGTGCAGTAAACTTAAGTGATTTAACAACTATCATTTTTATTACTATTTTAGTATTATTATTTATTTCATTATTTTACAAAGAATTATTTATTTTATCTTTCGATGAAGAATATAGTAAAGTGATAGGTATTCCAAAATGGATCCAGTTTTTATTTATTGTCGTAGTTGCAATGGTTATTTCTGCGTCTATGAGAGTAGTTGGAATATTATTAGTCAGTGCTTTAATCACATTACCTGTAGCAATTGCAATGCGTTGGACTAAAGGATTTAAACAATTAATTGTACTAAGTATTATTATTGGTGAACTTTCAGTCATATTAGGACTTGTTGTAGCTTTTTATATCAATATTTCGCCTGGTGGCGTGATTGTAGTACTATTAGTCATTATGCTAATGATAACGATGACTTATCAAAAATTAAAATCAAAGTCACAAAAGGGAGATCGTAAATATGAATACTAGTGATGCAATTAAAATTTTAAAAGAAAACGGTTTGAAATATACAGATAAACGTAACGATATGCTCAATATTTTTGTTAAAGAAGATAAATACATTAACGCTAAATATATACAACAAGTAATGGATAAAGATTATCCAGGTATTTCATTTGATACTATTTATCGAAATCTTCATTTATTTAAAGATTTAGCCATTATTGAAAGTACTGAATTAGATGGCGAAATGAAGTTTAGAATTGCTTGTACTAATCATCACCATCATCACTTTATCTGTGAAAAATGTGGTGATACAAAAGTCATCGACTTTTGTCCAATTGATCAAGTAAAACAATATTTACCGAATGTCGATATTCATACACATAAACTTGAAGTTTATGGTATTTGTGAAAAATGTCAAAAGATAGCTAAATAAATGATATCTTAATTTTAAGATGGAATGACAAATGGGCTAAAGAGTTAAGTCTAAGTGATTCCATCTTTTTATTTAATGTGAAAGTACACAAATTTTCTCAAAAAGTATACTCCATTAGTATGAAATAGATTAATATGTCTGTTTTATTCCGGTTTAATGTTTAAATAAAGCTATTTTGAGATATATAATAATTGTAAAGATAATTAGTAGCACATAAGTAAGCACATTTATTGTCGAAAATGTGACTGCTTGTTATGATAAAATTACAGACATTTTAGGAGGATGATTATTTATGGCATTTGAATTACCAAAATTACCATATGCATTTGACGCATTAGAACCACACATCGATAAAGAAACTATGGAGATTCACCATGATAAACACCACAACACTTATGTAACAAAATTAAACGCAGCAGTAGAAGGTACTGACTTAGAAGCTAAATCAATTGAAGAAATTGTAGCTAACTTAGATAGTGTACCTTCAGATATTCAAACTGCAGTTAGAAATAACGGTGGCGGTCACTTAAACCACTCATTATTCTGGGAATTATTAACACCTAATTCAGAAGAAAAAGGTGAAGTAGTAGATAAAATTAAAGAACAATGGGGTTCTTTAGATGAATTCAAAAAAGAATTCGCTGACAAAGCTGCAGCTCGCTTTGGCTCAGGTTGGGCTTGGTTAGTTGTTAATAATGGTCAATTAGAAATCGTTACAACTCCAAACCAAGATAACCCATTAACTGAAGGTAAAACACCTATCCTAGGCTTAGATGTTTGGGAACATGCTTATTACCTTAAATATCAAAACAAACGTCCAGATTATATCAGTGCTTTCTGGAATGTTGTTAACTGGGAAAAAGTTGACGAATTATACAACGCTGCTAAATAATTTAACAGTATTTTATCGAGTCTGGAACTTTAATAGTTTTCCAGACTCTTTTTTTTATCAAAATGATAGAAAAATTTTTGATTTTCATATATCATTTTAAAGAGATACTTTGAATAGAGGTAGGTTGTTTTGCTTAAAAGATTAAAGGAAAAATCAAATGATGAAAAAGTAAGAAACACCATGAATCGAAGAATAAATTTTATCTTTGGATTAGTTGTGTTTATTTTTGCAATTATGGTATTAAGACTTGGTTATCTACAGATTGCACAAGGTTCACATTATAAACAATTAATTAAAAATGATGAAAATATTACCGTGAATGAATCTGTACCTAGAGGACGCATTGTAGACCGTAATGGTAAGGTCTTAGTAGACAATGCATCTAAGATGGCTATTACATATACAAGAGGGCGTAAAACATCACAAAAAGAGATGCTCGAAACCGCTAAAAAGTTATCTTCATTAATTAATATGGATACAGACAAAATTACTGATAGAGATAAAAAAGATTTTTGGGTTACTTTACATCCCCAAAAAGCGAAAGACTTAATGAAAAAAGAGCAGTCTATGTTAGAAGATGGCAGCATTTCTCAGGAACAATATGATGAACAACAACGAAAAAAAATTGGTAAAAAGCAATTAAGTGAATTATCAAAAAAAGATTTACAAATATTAGCTATTTACCGTGAAATGAATGCGGGGAGTACATTAGACCCTCAAATAATTAAAAATGAAGATGTTACAGAAAAAGAATATGCAGCAGTGTCACAACAATTATCTAAACTACCAGGTGTTAATACATCTATGGATTGGGATAGAAAATATCCTTATAAAGACACACTTAGAGGTATATTTGGTGATGTTTCTACGTCAACAGAAGGTTTACCAAAAGAACTAACTGAGCAATATTTATCTAAAGGTTATTCACGAAATGACCGAGTAGGTAAATCATACCTAGAATATCAATATGAAGATGTACTTCGTGGTAAAAAGAAACAAATGAAGTATACAACAGATAAATCTGGTAAAGTCATCAATTCTGAAGTCATTAATCCAGGTTCAAGAGGTCATGATTTACAATTAACAATTGATATTGACTTACAGAAAAAAGTTGAGTCTCTTTTAGATAAACAAATTGCAAAATTGCGTAGTCAAGGTGCTAAAGACATGGACAATGCAATGATTGTTGTTCAAGACCCTAAAAATGGGGATATATTAGCTATGGCAGGCAAACAAATTAGTAAAAATGGTAAATTAACGGATTATGATATCGAAAACTTCACAGCACAATTTGCTGTAGGTTCCTCTGTTAAAGGCGGAACGTTACTTGCTGGTTATCAAAATAATGCTATTAAAGTTGGAGAACAAATGGTCGATGAACCATTAAAATTCCAAGGTGGATTAACAAAACGTTCTTACTTTAACAAAAACGGACGTGTAACTATTAACGATAAAGAAGCGTTAATGCATTCATCTAACGTTTATATGTTTAAAACAGCGTTGAAATTAGCAGGAGATCCATATTATTCAGGTATGCCATTACCAAGTGATATCTCAATGGCAGGTCAAAAACTTCGTAAAGGGTTAAATCAAGTTGGACTAGGTGTTAAAACAGGTATCGATTTACCAAATGAAACAAATGGTCAAATTGAACCATTAACAAATAATCCAGGGAATTACCTAGACCTATCAATTGGTCAATATGATACGTATACACCTTTACAACTATCACAATATGTTTCAACTATTGCTAATAATGGCTATAGAATTCAGCCTCATATTGGACTATCTATACATGATGCAACAAATAAAGATGAATTAGGTCCAGTAAAACGAAAAGTTAAAGGAAATGTATTAAATAAAGTCAATAATTCTCAAAAAGAAATTGATGAAGTTCAAGATGGCTTTAAAATGGCCTTTAATGAAAAAGATGGGACAGGATATGCTAGTTTCAAAGATACCGTAGTACCATCAGCAGGTAAGACAGGAACAGCAGAGGTCTTCCAAGATGGAGAACCAAGAGTAAATTCAACGTATGTTGGTTATGCACCAATTAAAGATCCAAAACTGGCTTTCTCAATCGTATATACGAATCAACCTGTACCACCACCTTGGTTAAATGGTGGAGATTTAGGAAGAGATGTCATTAATTATTACTTTAAAGATAAAGATAAAAATGGTGATAGTACAGAAAAATAGTCGTTACATTTAATTCTATTTAGTAATAATTTCAAAAGTATTACTATTGATTCATAAAATTTACTTTGCATTTAATCAACTAATTGGTATAATGTAAAGGTCGTATTTAGAAAAGGTAAGGAGGAATAATCATGCGCGTTAACGTTACATTAGCTTGTACAGAATGTGGTGAAAGAAACTACATCTCTACAAAAAACAAAAGAACAAACCCAGAACGTATTGAAATGAAAAAATACTGTGCACGTGATAATAAACAAACTTTACACCGTGAAACTAAATAATTAAATTATTTAACTAAACAAATATTCAATACAAAAAGACGGAAATCTAAATTTAGATTCCGTCTTTTATTTTTTAAATCGATTCTTAAACATGATTTTAATTTTGACAATCATTCTACAGAATTTTGAACAATAGTTTCAATATAATAATTGTAATTACTATTATACGATTCAACTTAATGACATAAAATTACATAAACGTTATAATATGGGATAGTAAAAGTAGGTGAAAAAATGAATAAAAAAGAGATTAGATCGTCTATTTTAACCACAATGAAAAAACATTCTAATACTGAAAAAGATATTGCTGATGATTGGTTAGCTAATCAGTTTTTTAAATCTCAATCATATCAAGAGGCAACATCTATTGGTATAGTACTATCCTTACCACATGAAGTGAATACATATAAAATCATTCAACAATCACTGATAGATCATAAAAAAATATTTGTTCCTGAAGTAGACTACAAATCCAAAATCATGACTTTTAAACAACTACTAGATTTGAATGAAATAGAACGTGATGAAAAAGGTATCTATCATTCTATATCAAATACTGATACATCAAATCAATTAGATTTAGTTGTCGTCCCTGGTGTCGGATTTAAAAGCGATGGATACAGAATAGGATACGGGGGCGGTTTCTATGATCGTTTTCTTTCTAAATTTAAACCGAATACAATTAGCTTATTATATGATTTTCAATTAATTGATTTTAAACCAGATGAACACGATCAACCTGTAGATGAGTTAATTATTTATAATGGCCACAAGTGGAGGCAAAAATGAACATAAAAAAGCAATTTTGGAAAACCATTTATTACTGGATCAGATATTTAAATTATAATGTTATAAGTAGAGAAAAAGATGATCAAGAAATATGGTTAAGTAATAAAAAAAAGAAGAGTATAGTCATATTTTCAAATTATGTTACCTCAACACAAGAAATACGTTTTGATAAAAGTAAAATTATTGAAAATCAAGAACAGATTGAGGTGCTTGTTGGATATAAACCTACATCATTTCAATTTTATTATTTTACAGACAAAACGTTAACAACAGATTCATTAGAAGAAACATATCCTTTAAAGTTAAAATTTAAGATTATTAAAGAGGATAGAGATTTAGAACGTGTATTGCCAAATGTTATTTTAACTAAATTATTTAAGCGTAATGATTCTAAAAAAACGTCAGTCTCATATAGAAATAAAGTACTCTCAAACAATATTTTAGATAAACATATGCAACGTTTTTCACCCATTACATATATATTAATTATATCGAATGTTGCCTTATGGTTATGTATGATACTTTATTTCAACCGCTTTTCTGATATAAAATTACTAGATGTAGGTGGCTTAGTACATTTTAATGTAGTTCATGGTGAATGGTATCGATTAGTCACATCAATGTTTCTACACTATAATTTTGAACATATTTTGATGAATATGTTATCACTTTACATTTTTGGTAAAATAGTAGAATCAGTGTTAGGATCCTGGAAGATGTTAGCTATTTATTTATTTGCTGGCATTTTCGGTAATTTCGTATCATTGTCTTTTAATACAACAACGATTTCAGTTGGTGCTAGTGGCGCAATTTTCGGACTAATAGGTTCGATTTTTGCCATTTTATATTTAAGTAAAACATTTGATAAAAAAGTAATTGGTCAATTATTAATTGCTTTAGTCATTTTGATTGGTCTATCATTATTCATGTCAAATATTAATGTCATGGCTCACTTAGGTGGATTTGTTGGTGGACTATTAATCACTTTAATTGGCTATTATTTCAACGTAAACCGTAATATATTTTGGATATTATTGATTACTTTACTAGTTCTTTTTGTGGCAATGCAAATTAGAATATTTAGTATTAAAGAAGATAATATCTATGACAAATTAATACGTGATCAAATGTTATCGGGGCATTATGATGAAGCCAAAAAAATTGTTAACCAATCTATTAAAAAAGATTATGCAGATGATCAAACATATTACTTAAGTGGATTAATCACTGCTACTAAAAGTTCTAAAGCTGAGGCTATGGCAGACTGGGAACGCGGATTAAGATACTTTCCTAATTCCGGTATATTAAATTATGAAATGGCAATTGCCAATCGTTCATTAAAAGATAATGATAAGGCTATAAAATATATTAAGAAAGCAGTAAAAGCTAATCCTAATAATTCTCAATATAAAAATTTAGAAAAAGAGTTGAGTAAAAAAAGTGACTCGTAAACTTAATAATTTCTATGATGTTTTACAGTTATTAAAAAAATATGGATATATCATCTATTTCAAAGATCCACAAGATATGTATGAAATGATGTTACAAGAAATCAAATCTTTATACCATTTTGAGTTATTAACAAAAGATGAATATCTTAAATGTATAATGATAATAAACCAAAGAAGGAATGAACATAAATGACGAAAATTATTTTAGCTGCAGATATTGGTGGGACTACTTGTAAATTAGGTATATTTAATACTAATCTCGACCGTATTGAAAAATGGTCAATCCATACAGATACAACTGATCATACAGGAAAATTACTTTTAAAAAATATACATGAATCATTTAAAGAAAAGGTAGCTGAACTAGGTTATGAAATGTCAAATGTGATTGGTGTGGGAATCGGTGTCCCTGGCCCAGTTGACTTTGAAACTGGTGTTGTCAATGGTGCGGTAAATTTACACTGGGAAGATAGCGTAAACGTAACTGAAATTTATCAAAGTTTCATAGATTGTCCAGTTTATGTAGATAACGACGCTAACGTTGCAGCATTAGGTGAAAAGCATAAAGGTGCAGGTAAAGGTGCTGATGATGTTGTTACAATCACATTAGGTACAGGCCTTGGTGGCGGAATTATTTCTAATGGAGAGTTGGTACATGGTCATAATGGTTCAGGTGCTGAAATAGGACACTTCAGAGCTGACTTTGATCAACGATTCAAATGTAATTGTGGTAAATCCGGTTGTATAGAAACAGTTGCCTCAGCTACAGGCGTTGTTAATCTAGTTAATTTCTATTATCCAAAATTAACTTTTAAATCATCAATCCTACAACTCATTAAGGATAATAAAGTAACAGCTAAAGCAGTATTTGACGCAGCTAAAGAAGGAGACCAATTCTGTATTTTCATTACTGAAAAAGTAGCTAATTATATTGCATACTTATGTAGTATTTTAAGTGTTACTAGTAATCCAAAATACATTGTTTTAGGTGGTGGCATGTCTACAGCAGGCTTAATCTTAGTAGAAAATATCAAAACTGAATATAGAAACTTAACATTTACACCTGCACAACAAGATACTGAAATTGTTCAAGCAGAGTTAGGAAATGATGCAGGTATCACTGGCGCAGCTGGCTTAATTAAAACATACATTTTAGATAAAGAGGATGTGAAATAATGGCAATTGTTGACGTTGTAGTCATTCCAGTAGGTACTGAGGGACCAAGTGTTAGTAAGTACATTGCTGAGATTCAAACAAAATTAAAAGAATATAAAGAACAAGGCAAAATAGATTACCAATTAACACCTATGAACACACTTATCGAAGGCGATTTAAAAGATTTATTTGAAGTAGTACAAGCGATTCATGAATTACCATTTGATAAAGGTTTAGATAGAGTTTGTACGAATATCAGAATTGACGATCGCAGAGATAAATCAAGAAAAATGAATGATAAGTTAAAATCTGTACAAAAACATTTAGATAATGGTGGGGAGTAAATTATGAGAATCTCTAGTTTAACTTTGGGGTTAGTAGATACTAATACGTACTTTATAGAAAATGACAAAAAGGTATTACTTGTGGATCCATCTAGTGAAACAGATAAAATTGTTAAAAAATTAAATCAAATCAATAAACCTTTAGAAGCAATCATACTTACTCATGCACATTATGATCATATTGGTGCTTTAGACGATATTATAAACAAATACAACGTACCAGTATATATGCATAAAGAAGAGTTTGACTTCTTAAATGATCCTGAAAAAAATGGTGCATCAAAATTTAAACAATATGGTATGCCACAAGTAATTAGTCAAGCTAAACCTGAAGCCCTTAATGAAGGCCCAGCACAAATTGGGGATTTTACATTTAATGTATTGCATACTCCGGGACATTCACCAGGAAGTTTATCATTTGTATTTGATGAATTTGCAGTTGTAGGTGATACTTTATTTAATAATGGTATTGGTAGAACTGATTTATATAAAGGTGATTATGAAACACTTGTTGATTCTATCAAAGATAAATTATTTGAATTAGATGGTGATTTACCATTATTCCCAGGTCATGGACCTTATACGACAGTCGACGATGAACAATTGAATCCATTTTTAAATGGCTAAAGTAAATTTAACACCTCTTACGTTAATAAATGTAGGAGGTGTTTTTTTTGAAAATATTATTTCAAGAGATAATTAATAAAGCCATAGTATATAAAGCAAGTGACGTACATTTTATTCCAATGGAACATTATGTTCATATAAAATTCAGAGTGAATGATACTTTAACACCCTACGAAACACTTGATATAGGGGTTTACCGTAAACTACTCGTTTTTATGAAATTCCAAGCAGGATTGGATGTGTCGACACAGCAAATTGCTCAAAGTGAGCGTTACACCTATAAATTAAGGTCAGTTTATTACTTACGTATTTCAACTCTCCCATTATCAATAGGCAGTGAAAGTTGTGTAATTAGAATCGTTCCTCAATATTTTCAAAATAAAAAGGAAACATATGAATTTAATGATTTTAAACATTTAATGAATAAGAAACAAGGATTACTACTTTTTACAGGACCTACTGGTTCAGGTAAAAGCACACTCATGTATCAAATGGTTATGTATGCTCAAAAAGAACTGAATCTTAATGTGATATCTATAGAAGATCCTGTAGAACAAATTTTAAAAGGCATTACTCAAATCTCAGTAAATACTAAGGCTGGTATCACTTATGCAAGTTCATTTAAAGCAATACTTCGATGTGACCCAGATGTCATTTTAATTGGAGAAATCAGAGATGCAGAAATAGCAAAGTATGTATTTCAAGCTAGCTTGAGTGGCCATTTAGTATTAAGTACATTACATGCTAATGATTGTAAGGGGGCGTTATTGAGATTATTAGAAATGGGTATTACGATTCAAGAACTATCACAAGCTATCAATTTAATATCTAACCAACGATTAATAACCACATCTAGTCAACAACGCCAATTAGTATGTGAACTTATGTTTAAAAATCAAATCAATTACTTTTTTGAACATAATCAAACAATGCCTAGATCATTTAAACGTTTATCTTCAAAACTCGATGATATGACTAAAGAGGGTATTATATGTGAAACAATTTCTGATAAATATATTTAATCAATCAAGGCGTAAATGTTTAACTAAAGTCGAACAGTTAGATTTAATGCAACGATTATATCAATTATTAACAAATGGATTCACATTATACGAATCTTTTAAATTTTTGAACTTGCATTTTAAATATAAAGGCAATAAAACTCAAATGGAACTTATGGCTAAAATAGAAAATGGTGCGCACTGCTATGAAATATTCCAATATTTAGATTATGCTAATGATATCATTACTCAAATATATCTTGCTGAAAAATTTGGAAATTTAGAGGCAACACTAAATGAATCAATCCTTTTTTAAAAAAGCAAATTCAAGTTAAACAAAGTGTCATTAAAACAATTCAGTACCCCGTCGTATTAATATTTATATTTTTTCTTATCTTACTAATCTTAAATATTACAGTAATACCTCAATTCAAAGATCTTTATCAAACAATGAATATTGAATTATCATCACTCCAATTAGTACTTTCCTCATTTATTTCAGGACTTCCTTATTTCATTTTATTTCTCAGTTGTTTTATTTTAGTTATTTTTATCATCTTTCATATTAGTTATAGAAAAATGCCAATAATAAAACAAATTCATTTAATGAGCAATCTACCTATTATAAAAAGCTACTATAAAATTTTAAAGACATATCAATTATCTACTGAACTTGCTCATTTTTATCGTAATGGAATTAATCTACAGCTCATCGTAGAAATCTTTCAACAACCGAATAGTAATCAATTCCACAAATATTTAGGCGAAATAATTTTAAAGCAGTCCAATCAAGGTGAAAAACATCCTAATATTTTAAAGCAATTAAGATGCTATGAAAATGATTTGATCAAGTTCATAGAACAAGGTGAAAAGAGTGGAAAACTTGATATTGAATTAACACTGTATAGTCAAATACTAGTACATCAATTTGAAATATTGGCAAAGCGACATATCAAATTCATCAAACCCATAATATTTCTAATGTTAGGTATATTTATTGTTTCTTTGTATTTATCTATCATGCTACCAATGTTCGATATGTTGCAATCAATAAATTAGAGGTGTGAAATAATGAAAAAAAACGACTACTCACTTAAAACTAAAGCTTTCACCTTAATCGAGATGCTATTAGTATTATTAATAATAATAAGTTTATTACTTATTTTAATTATTCCTAACATTGCCAAACAAACGGCTCATATACAATCAACCGGTTGCGATGCACAAGTTAAAATGATAAATAGCCAAATTGAAGCTTATACACTAAAGCATAATAGAAATCCTAATACTATACAGGATTTAATTACAGAAGGATATATTAAAGAGAATCAAAGAAGTTGTAAAACAGGTGAAACAATTTCAATAAGTAATGGCGAAGCAATTGCAAATTAAAGCGTACAATTTTATAGAAATATTAATGGTGTTATTTATTTTGTCGATTTTATTAGTATGTACTATAAGTAGTAAAAATCTATTAACGATATCAAAGAGCAATGATGACATGAATATCAATCAACTCATCACTCAAATAAATTATATAAAATCAAAAGCAATTAGCGAAAAACAATCAATCACTTTAATATTTTATAATCAGTCTTCTAACATTAAAGTTATAGAAGAACACGGTAATAAATATCACATAAAAATAAGAGATGGAAAGATCGTAAAAATAACAAAAATAAACCTAATTACCTTTGATAAAAATGGTAATATTAATCATTTTGGTTCGCTAGACATTAAAATGAAACATTCAATATATAAAGTTATATTTCATATTGAGAAAGGACGAATAAGGTATATCAAATTATAAATTAAAGGGCAGTTTAATGCTGGATAGCTTATTTGCATTTTTTATCATGAGCATAATCACCTTAACATTTATTGAAATGATTAATCATTTACTGATTAATTATCAAAATCAGATAGATAATATCGAGATGCAAAAAATAATCATTGTAAGCTTAAATAAATTTGATTTAAATCATTTGAAGCAAGGGGTTAATATAGATGATTTTACAATTAAATTATCTAATGAGGATATTTGTACCACAAACAACCAAAATAAAAAGCACTATTGTATTAAAAAATAAACTACCAAGTTTTACATTTATTGAAATGATTTTTTCATTAATGATAACTACAATTCTACTAACTTCCGTACCATTAACTATCAAAATGATTGGTCAATATAAACAGATAGCTTTAGAAAATAGTTCAATAGAATATGAATTTTTTCATAGTGACTTTTTAAAAGAACAAAAAGAAGGTGCAATTAAACCCATCATTAAAGAAAGACATACCTTACACTTAATCAATAAAGAGAAGAATATAGAATATATTTTCAAAAACAATAAAATATATAAACAAATAAATGGAAAAGGCAACATTACATTGCTGAACCAAGTAAGTATGGTTAAAATTATAAAGACGAACAATAATATCACCAAAATCATTCTGAAGGTAGGAAATACGAATTATTCTCAATTCAAAACATTATATTTATAAACAAAAAGCATTTATCAGTCCATTCTTGATGATTATTTTTTCTATATATTTAACAATTATATCTTTTTATATAACTCAATATAGTTTAAAATTAAAGACAACACATAACTTAGAAAAAATATATAAAGAAGTTATCGTTAATAAGCTTATAGAGGTTGATGTTGTTGAAAAATCTAGAAATACCAATCATTCTAATAGGGTTCATGGGAACCGGTAAAACAACAGTAGGTCAATATTTGATGAATCAATTACATCTAAGCTATGTAGATTTAGATGACTATATTGAAAAAAGAGAAAATATAACTATTCCTCAAATATTTAAGGAAAGAGGAGAATCTTACTTTAGAAAATTAGAATTTAAATATTTAAGTGAATGTATCAATCAATTTGATATCATATCTACTGGCGGTGGAATAATTGAAAATTCTGCTTCATTGGATCTATTAAAAAATCAGAAACAAGTCATATGGTTAGATTGTGATATAGAGATTGTCTTTAATAGAATAGTGAATGATCCTCATCGCCCTAATGCGAATAATAAGTCCCTAGAACAACTAAAAAACTTGTATTTATCAAGGATTTCAAGATATAATGAAATCGCATTCATGAAAGTGAATAGTAACCAAAATGTATCTGAAATTTATCAAGAAATAACAACTTTATTAAGTAGCGATTGATCAGTATTAGAGAGCATAAAAAGATAACTTTTTATCGCCGAAGGTGCAAGTAATTTTATTACGAAACTCTCAGGCAAAAGGATAATACTGTAACGCGTTCCTGGAAAAAATATTTAAACAGGGTAGCAAGCTTTTGCTATCCTGTTTTTAAATAAATATAGGGGGTTTTCAAATGACAAGTGAGTTAAAAAAGACGCCATTATATCAAAATTACGTAGACAGTGGTGCTAAAATTGTAGAATTTGGTGGATGGGCAATGCCTGTTCAATTCTCAAGTATCAAGGAAGAACACAACGCAGTTAGATATGAAATTGGATTGTTCGATGTAAGTCATATGGGAGAAATTCAAATTCAAGGTAATGATGCGAAATCTTTCGTACAATATATTTTATCCAATGACACTAATAATTTAACAGATTCTAAAGCACTATATACTGCATTATGTAATGAAGAAGGTGGCATTATTGACGACTTGGTTACATATAAACTAGCAGATGATAACTATTTATTAGTGGTTAATGCTGCCAATACTGATAAAGACTTTAAATGGATTGAAAAACATGCTAAATCTTTTGATGTTGAAGTTAAAAATGTATCTGAACAATATGGCCAATTAGCACTTCAAGGTCCTAAAGCTAGAGACTTAATGCAAAAATTAGTAGATATTGATATTTCTGAAATGGGAATGTTTGAATTTAAAAAAGATGTTCAATTATTCAATAAAAATGTTATTCTTTCTCAATCTGGTTACACTGGCGAAGATGGCTTTGAAATTTATTGTGATGCCAATGATACAGTAGCTATCTGGGAAGGATTACTAGAATATGACGTAAAACCATGTGGTCTAGGAGCTAGAGATACTCTAAGATTAGAAGCAGGTCTTCCTTTACATGGTCAAGATTTAACAGAATCAATTACACCATATGAAGGTGGTATCGCATTTGCTGCAAAACCATTAATTGAAGAAGACTTTATTGGTAAATCTGTTTTAAAAGACCAAAAGGAAAATGGATCATCTAGAAGAACGGTTGGTTTAGAACTTTTAGATAAAGGTATCGCTAGAACTGGCTATGAAGTACTAGACTTAGATGGTAATCAAATTGGAGAAGTAACTTCAGGAACAAAATCTCCTTCATCTGATAAATCAATTGCATTAGCTATTATCAATAGAGACGCATTTGAAATGGGTAGAGAGTTATTAGTACAAGTTCGTAAAAGACAGGTAAAAGCTAAAATCGTTAAGAAAAATCAAATCGAAAAATAGAACAAAGGGGTGGACAAGTTGAGTCATCGTTATATTCCGTTAACTGATCAAGATAAGCAAGACATGTTAGACACTATTGGTGCTAAATCCATTAATGAATTATTTGGAGATGTACCTTCTGATATTTTATTAAATAGAGATTTAGGAATAGCTAGTGGCGAAGCAGAAACTACTTTACTAAAACGACTAAACAAAGTAGCAAGTAAAAATATTACTAAAGAAACACATACTTCTTTCCTAGGTGCGGGCGTTTATGATCATTATGCACCATCAGTTGTAGATGCAATGATCTCTAGATCTGAATTTTACACTGCTTATACACCATATCAACCTGAGATTTCTCAAGGGGAATTGCAAGCCATTTTTGAGTTCCAAACATTAATTTGCGAACTAACTAATATGGATGTAGCAAATTCATCAATGTATGATGGTATGACTAGTTTTGCAGAAGCTTGTATTTTAGCATACAGTCATACAAAGAAAAATAAAATAGTTGTATCAAAAGGATTACATTATCAAGCATTACAAGTATTAAACACATACGCTAAAACGCGTGAAGAATTCGAAGTTGTAGAAATTGATTTAGACGGTACGATTACTGATTTAGAAAAATTAGAACAAGCTGTAGATGATGATACTGCAGCAGTTGCCGTGCAATATCCTAACTTCTTTGGTTCAATTGAAGATCTAGAAAAAATTCAAAGCTTTATTGAAGGTAAAAAAGCATTATTTATCGTGTATGCAAATCCATTAGCATTAGGTTTATTAACACCTCCTGGTTCATTTGGAGCTGATATTGTAGTAGGTGACACACAACCATTCGGTATCCCAGCACAATTCGGTGGACCGCACTGCGGTTATTTTGCAACGACTAAAAAATTAATGCGTAAAGTACCAGGCAGACTAGTTGGTCAAACACAAGATAATGAAGGAAACAGAGGATTCGTTCTCACGTTACAAGCACGTGAACAACATATTCGCCGCGATAAAGCAACTTCAAATATTTGCTCTAACCAAGCTCTAAATGCATTAGCTTCATCAATCGCAATGTCTGCTTTAGGTAAACAAGGTGTTTATGATATTGCTGTGCAAAACTTTGAACATGCAAATTATGCTAAACAAGCATTTAAAGAAGCTGGATTCAATGTCTTAGAAGGTACATCATTTAATGAATTCGTTGTTGAATTTAATCAATCAATCAGTGAAGTTAATAAAGCATTAGCTCAAGAAGATATTATTGGTGGCTTCGATTTAAGTGCTGTTTCTAATGAGTTTGAAAATCATATGCTAATAGCTGTTACTGAGTTAAGAACAAAAGATGAGATTGATACATTTGTTAAGAAAGCTGGTGAAATTAATGGTAAGTAAATCAAGCCCACTTATTTTTGAAAGATCTAAAGAAGGAAGATATGCCTATTCTTTACCGCAAAGCGATATTAACAATAAATCATTTGAATCAATTTTAGATGATAAATTTATTAGAAAAGAAAAAGCTGAATTTCCTGAAGTAGCAGAATTAGATTTAGTTCGTCACTATACTGAATTATCTAATAAAAACTTTGGTGTAGACTCAGGATTCTATCCATTAGGATCATGTACTATGAAATACAATCCTAAAATTAATGAAAAAGTTGCAAGAATTCCTGGCTTTAGTGAAGCACACCCATTACAAGATGAAAATCAAATCCAAGGTTCTCTTGAAATTATATATAATTTACAAGAAGAACTTAAAGAAATTACAGGTATGGATGAAGTGACGCTTCAACCAGCTGCTGGTGCACACGGTGAATGGACTGCATTAATGATTTTCAAAGCGTATCATCAAAATAATGGAGAGGGACATCGTGATGAAGTTATTGTTCCTGACTCAGCACATGGTACAAACCCTGCTTCAGCATCATTTGCTGGCTTTAAATCTGTAACTGTTAAATCAAATGAACGTGGCGAAGTAGATATTGATGACTTAAAACGTGTTGTTAATGAAAATACTGCAGCTATCATGTTAACAAACCCAAATACTTTAGGTATTTTTGAAAAGAATATTATGGAAATCAGAGAAATTGTTCATGAAGCAGGAGGACTATTATACTACGATGGTGCAAACCTAAATGCTATCATGGATAAAGTTCGTCCTGGTGATATGGGCTTCGATGCTGTCCATTTAAATCTTCATAAAACATTTACTGGCCCACATGGTGGAGGCGGCCCAGGTTCAGGTCCTGTCGGTGTTGTTAAAGAATTAGCTAGTTACTTACCTAAACCAATGGTTATAAAAGAAAATGATTATTTTAAATATGATAATGATATTAAAAACTCAATTGGACGAGTAAAACCATTTTACGGTAACTTTGGCATCTATTTAAGAGCATATACTTATATTAGAACAATGGGTGCTCAAGGATTAAAAGAAGTTTCTGAAGCGGCAGTATTAAATGCTAATTATCTTAAAGCACGATTAACAGATCATTTTGAAATTCCATATAAACAATACTGTAAACATGAATTTGTCTTAAGTGGAATTAAACAAAAGCAATATGGGGTAAGAACTTTAGATATGGCTAAACGTTTATTAGATTTTGGTGTACATCCACCTACAATTTACTTCCCATTAAATGTTGAAGAAGGTATGATGATTGAACCTACTGAAACAGAATCTAAAGAAACTTTAGATCATTTTGCTGATACGTTAATTCAAATTGCTAATGAGGCGAAAGATGATCCAGATAAAGTACTCGAAGCACCTCATACTACTATTATCGACAGATTAGATGAAACGACAGCAGCAAGAAAACCAATTCTTAAATTTGAAAACTTACATGCTGAAAAATAATACACAATCAAAACATTCCTCTACTCATTTAACTGTAGAGGAATGTTTTTTCATAAAAAAATGAGTGAAAAGAATAAGACATTTATTTGTCTTAAACATTTCACTCATAATACATAAACATTAATCTAGGCTAACCTAACTATTTTTTGGACTTGATTTTACCAGTCCATTTTTTATAGCCGCCTTTAAGCATATAAAGATCTGTATAGCCATTTTTTCTTAACATACGAGCAGCACGATAACTTGCAATACCATTTGCATCACAAAGATAAATGGGTTGGTCTTTTCTTAGACCTTGGAATCTTTGTTTAAACATAGTAATTGGAATATTTCGTGCGCCATTGATGTGACCATAATCATAGTCAACTTTTTCTCTAACATCAACCACTTGTGCTTTACGTAAGCCTTTGTGAAAATCATTTTGGTCTAATTCTGTGACAGCTCGTTTATTAAGAATTTGTTGAACGACCATATAACCAATTATTATAACTAATATAATAATTGCAATATACAAAGAGATACTCATGTTGCATCCTCCCTAATTTACCGATATTATAATTATAAGACTGTTAGAACAAATTATCAAAATATTTTTATGATATCACAGATGTTTTAATAATTTATTCAAAATTAATAAGCAAAATAGCAAATTTTGTTACTAAGCATACATTAATGGGGGATTTTAATCATGACAGAAACATGGAACTTTATTAATACTGGTAGTCACGATCCATATTATAATATGGCAATGGATGAAGCATTACTTAATTTCGTATCTAGAGGTGAAATTGATCCTGTCATTCGTTTCTACACTTGGGACCCAGCGACATTATCAATTGGCTACTTTCAACGATTAACTAAAGAAATTGATATCGAAAAAGTGAAGGAAAAGGGCTATGGACTAGTAAGACGTCAAACTGGTGGTAGAGGCGTATTACATGATAAAGAGTTGACTTATAGTGTTATAGTACCTGAATCACATCCTAAAATGCCATCGACGATTACAGAAGCTTATAGAGTTATTTCACAAGGGTTATTGGAAGGATTCAAAAACTTAGGTTTCGATACTTATTTTGCTGTTCCTCGTTCGAAAGAAGAAAGAGAGAAGTTAAAGCAACCACGTAGTTCTGTATGTTTTGATGCACCAAGTTGGTATGAACTTGTTGTCGAAGGCCGTAAAATAGCAGGTAGTGCTCAAACACGTCAAAAAGGGGTCATTCTTCAACATGGTTCTATTTTACAAGATATAGATATCGATGAACTATTTGATTTGTTCATTTTCAAGCATGATCGCTTAAAAGCTAAAATGAAAGAAGCATTTGTAGACAAAGCAGTAGCTATCAATGACATTTCAGAACAACATATTACTTTGAATGAGATGGAAAAAGCTTTCGAAGATGGATTCAAAAAGGGATTACAGATTGAATTTAAACCATTAACTTTAACTGATGCACAGTTAGAAGAAGTCAAAGCATTGGAAGAAAAATTCCGTTCAGATGACTGGACTTATAGAAAATGATATTTAATTAAAACAAAAAGCAGTAGTCATTCATATCAATTTGATAAAGATGACTACTGCTTTATTTTAATTTGATTATTATTTACGTTTACGATACTTACGTTGTGCTCTTTTATATTTACGCTGTTCTTCTGTTAGGAAGAAGAAATAATATATAAGATATATGATTAATACTAAAATTGCAAAGCTAATCAACATTCTAACGATTGAAAATAGAAACACATCTAAATTCATAATTAAACCAAATGCTGCAATAGCTAACACAATATAAAACCAAATATTTTTCATTGAAATTCACCTAATTCTAATTTGCATCTGTTTGTATAGTAGATAATTTTTGCTGTCCTTTATCAATTTTCTTTTTATCTTTTTCTTGATATCCTGTCTCAATTTTATCAAAGGCAGCAGTAATATCTTTATTTAAACTGCTAATATTTTTTTTAGTTTGTTTATCTTCACTAGTCATCGAATCTTCATCGATATCAGAATTATACGTATTATATGCATCATCTAAATCAGAAGTTATCGTCGATAATTTCTTTTGGATAGATTGACTACCTTTATTTTTAGTTACATCAGGTTTAATGTCATTATACTTATCAACTGCACTTGCTACTTTGTCATAATACGTAGAACTCGCCTTTAAATTTTTCTCTTTTTTCTTATTATCTGCTGTTTGTTTGCCATTCTCTTTATCTTTTTGTAATCCTGCAATCGTCGACTTTTGATTACTAATGTCTTGATTTAATTGTTGAATGTCTAATTTTAATTGATGATTGTCATCTCTTAGTTTTGTAGTTTTATCTTCGAGTGGTGCAAGATTTTGACTACCACAACCAGCTAATAAACAAGATGCGCCAATCACGATTATATATCTCTTCATGATTATCTCCCTAAACTAAAAACTATTATATTATTTATTGATTATGCTATCATTTTAATGTATTCATATAAAATGTACAAACGTTAAACAAGATTCGGAGGGGATTCTATGAACAAATTAGAACAAGTACACCAACTTTTACAACAAAAAAAGCTAGACGCAGTTGTTATTCTTTCAGATTTTAATAGAAGATATTTATCTGAATTCACAGGTACAAGTGGTGCTTTAATTATTACTCCAAACCATCAATATTTAATTACAGACTTTAGATACATCGAACAAGCAAAAGAACAAGCTTCAGAGTTTGAGATTATAAATAGAAAATCTGATTTAATATCTGAAATAAAATCAATATTAAAAGAAGAGGGCTTAAGTAACGTAGGATTTGAAGGTCATAAAGTAAGTTATGATACTTATATAGAATTAAGTAAAGGCATGATCACATTAATCAGTATTTCTGATGCTATTGAAAAAATCAGAGAAGTAAAATCAAATACAGAAATTGAAATAATCAAAAAAGCAGCTCAAATTGTTGATGAAACCTATGATTATATTTTATCAATTGTGAAAGCAGGTATGACTGAACGCGAAGTAAAAGCCGAACTAGAAAGTAAAATGTTACATTTAGGTGCAGATGGACCATCTTTTGATACAATAGTAGCATCTGGTCATCGAGGCGCTTTACCACACGGTGTTGCAAGTGATAAAATTATTGAACAAGGTGATATGGTTACATTAGATTTTGGTGCATACTATAAAGGTTATTGTTCAGATATCACAAGAACTTTTGCAATAGGTGAACCAAATCCTAAAATGAAAGAAATTTATGATATAGTATTAAAAGCACAACAAAAAGCGCTCAATGAAATCAAACCGGGTATGACAGTAAAAGAAGCTGATGCACTTTCCCGAGATTTTATTGAAGCACATGGATATGGTGAGGAATTTGGCCATTCATTAGGTCATGGTATTGGTTTAGACATACACGAAGGTCCATTACTATCTAAAAATGCATCTGGTCAACTTCGAGTAAATAATTGCGTCACTATTGAACCAGGTATATATGTTGATGGTTTAGGTGGCGTTCGAATTGAAGATGATATCTTGATGACAGAAAATGGTTGTGAAGTCTTTACTAAATGCACAAAAGACCTTATTATTTTAAAATAAGCGTGTATATTGAGGAGGAAACTGAATGATTTCAGTAAATGATTTTAAAACAGGTTTAACAATTTCTGTAGATAATGGCATTTGGAAAGTAATTGATTTCCAACATGTAAAACCAGGTAAAGGATCTGCTTTCGTACGTTCAAAACTACGTAACTTAAGAACGGGTGCTATCCAAGAAAAAACATTTAGAGCTGGTGAAAAAGTAGAACAAGCAATGATTGAAAATCGTCGCATGCAATACTTATACGCTGATGGTGATAATCATGTATTCATGGATAATGAAACATTTGACCAAACAGAATTACCAGGCGACTACTTAAAAGATGAATTAAATTACTTAAAAGCCAACATGGAAGTACAAATTCAATCATATGATGGAGAAGTAATTGGATTAGAATTACCAAAAACAGTAGAATTACAAGTAACTGAAACTGAGCCAGGTATCAAAGGTGATACTGCAACAGGCGCTACTAAATCAGCTACTGTTGAAACAGGTTACACACTTAATGTACCTTTATTTGTAAACGAAGGTGACATTCTTGTTATCAACACTAGTGATGGAAGTTACATTTCTAGAGGTTAATTTAGAAAAAATAATTTAACAATAAATACATAACTTACGACAACGTTAGTTATGTATTTTTTTATGCAAAGAATTTGAGAAGTATCTAGTCAATCATTATATTGTGCACTTGATTTTTCGTATTTTATAATATAAAATTGTATAAAAATACGAAAAGAGGTTTAAGTATGCGCATAAGTATTGTAGGAATCACTGGATATTCCGGGCTAGAGCTATTACGCCTTATACATCATCATCCTCATATTGAGGTATCATCTATACATGCCACTCAATCAATTGGTAAATCAATTTCAGAATTATATCCACATTTAAAAGGTATATGCGATTTGATTGTACAACCATTTGATGCAGATGAAATTATGAAACATAGCGACCTAGTTGTATTCGCAACGCCAAGCGGCATTGCTAGTCAATTATCATCAAAATTTGTTAATTCAAATTTTCCAGTTGTCGATATTTCAGGTGATCATAGATTACCTTCAGATGAATATAAATTATGGTACAAAAAAGAACCTGTTAATAACGATATTCAAAAACAGTTCACCTATTGTTTGCCAGAATTTACTACATCTTCGAACCATCGATTTATTTCAAACCCAGGATGTTATGCAACTGCAGTTGAACTGGCACTTATTCCTTTGTTACAAAACAAATTAATCCAACTAGACTCAATTATCATTGATGCTAAAAGTGGCTTGTCAGGTGCTGGAAAAAATCCTACAACAGCTAGTCACTTTGTAAATATAAATAACAATTATTTAACTTATAAATTAAACGAACATCAACATATTCCTGAAATTATACAAATGTTAAAACACTACGATCACAATTTACAGAATATTCAATTTTCTACTTCTTTAATACCTGTAAATAGAGGCATTGTAGCAACAATTTACTGTAAACTGAAAAGTTCAACTTTTGCTCAACAGATTACCGAAACATATGAGTTAATTTATAAGAATAAACCTTTTATACGTATACTAAGAACCATGCCACAATTAAATGAAGTTGTTGGAACAAATTATGTGAATATTGGATTTAAATATAATGATAAAACAAATATTTTAACGGTTATGGTAGTACTAGATAATTTAATCAAGGGCGCTTCTGGACAAGCACTACAAAATATCAATCTTATGTTTGGTTTTGATGAAACCGAAGGACTTTGCAGTGTACCTCCATTAGTGTAGTGAGGAGTATAAAATGAAAGAAATTACAGGAAATATTGCAAGCCCAAAAGGTTTCACTGCAGATGGAATACATGTAGGAATTAAAAAAAGAAAATTAGATCTAGGATGGATTGTGTCAGAATGCCCATCAAGCGTTGCTTATGTTCAAACTACTAATAAAGTCAAAGCAGCACCTTTAATTTTAAATAAAAGAACAATACAAACTACTGGAAAAATTCAAGCCGTGATTGCCAACTCAGGCATAGCCAATGCTTGTACAGGACAGAAGGGTATGGAAGATGCCATTTCAATGCAACAACAAGTATCAGAAACGCTAGGTATCAATCAAGATTTCATTTGTGTTGCTTCTACAGGAATTATTGGTCAACGTTTACCAATGTCTAAAATTAAAAAAGGTATTCAACAGTTAAACAAAGATGGTAATGCGAATTATTTTGCAAAAGCAATCTTAACTACTGATTTAAATACAAAAACATGTGTCGTAACTGAAAAATTTGGCCAGACAACTGTAACCATGGCAGGTGTTGCCAAAGGTTCAGGTATGATACATCCTAATATGGCTACAATGCTAGCTTTTATTACATGTGATGCTAATATTTCTACGGAAACTTTACAAGAAGCACTAAAAACTAACATTGATAAAACATTTAATCAAATTACTATCGATGGGGATACATCTACTAATGATTTAGTACTAGTTTTATCAAATGGTGTAGCTAATAATAAAGAAATTTTACCAAACACTAAAGAATTCAAAACATTTTGCAATATGTTAGAACATGTTATGCGTTCACTAGCGATACAAATTGCCAAAGATGGAGAAGGCGCTACAAAATTAATTGAAGTGACAGTAGATAAAATGCCAAATGAAAAATCTGCAAGAATGATAGCCAAGACAGTTGTTGGTTCAAATTTAGTAAAATCAGCCATATATGGAGAAGATCCTAATTGGGGACGTATATTCGCAGCTATTGGTTATACCCAATCTAACTTTGATATTAATAACGTTGATATCTTAATAGAAGACATCCCCGTCATGATTGGCTCAACACCAATCACTTTTGATGCTGAAACTATGCGCAATAAATTAAAAAATAAAGACATTCATATCAACATTAATATGCATCAAGGTAATAAATCAGGTACTGCATGGGGTTGTGATTTAACTTATGATTACGTAAAAATTAATGCATTATATACAACATAGAGGTAACAAAATGAATCAAATTATTGTAATTAAAATGGGCGGTATAGCCATAAAGCATTTAAGTAAAAACACTATAATGCAGATAAAGAATTGGATTAAACAAAATGATCAAATTATTATCGTTCATGGTGGCGGTAATGTTATTGAATCACTATTGATGAAAGCGAATCACCCTACAGTTAAAAAAGATGGATTGAGAGTAACTGCTAAGGAAGATTTACCAATTATTAAAGATGCCTTGTTTAATCATGTCGGTCAAAAATTAACAAGTGATTTAAAAGCAGCGAATTTAAATGTGAAGCAATTAAGAGAAGATCAATTATCAATCATTCAAGCGGATTATTTGAACTATCAACACTATGGCTCTGTAGGTAAAAATATACAAGTAAACGTAAATGCAATTCAAAATTATTTAATTCAAAATATGATTCCTGTTATAAGTTCTATCGGTACACATCAAGATGGTGAATTAATTAATATCAATGCCGACCATTTAGCAACAGCAATTGCTATCGCTATGAAAGCACGTAAATTAATATTAATGACTGATGTTAAAGGTGTGATAGAACATGGAACTTTGATAAAAAGATTAAATATTAACCACGTGCAATCTAAAATCGACAACCATATTATTACTGGTGGTATGATACCTAAAATTAATAGTGCCGTATCAACAGTTAAGTCCGGCGTTCAAGAAGTTATTATTGGAGATAATTTATTAACAGGAACAATCATAGAAGGGAACATCAAATGAGTTACTTATTTCAAAATTACAAAAGAGCAAATGTCGAATTCGTTAAAGCGGAATTAAATGAGTTATTGGATACAAACGGTAATAAATATCTCGATTTTTCTTCGGGCATCGGTGTAACAAATTTAGGTTTTCATCCATACGTTAAAGAACAATTAGAGAAACAGGTTGCTCAAATTTGGCATACTCCCAATTTATATTTAAATACGCTACAAGAAGATGTGGCTCAATTATTAGTACGTCAATATGACTATTGTGTATATTTCTGTAATAGCGGTGCTGAAGCAAATGAGGCGGCTATTAAATTAGCACGTAAATATACGGGCAAACAATCAATTATATGTTTTGACCAATCATTTCATGGCAGAACATATGGTGCAATGTCTGCTACAGGTCAAGGAAAAATAAAAGCAGGCTTTGGAGATGTAGTTCCTCACTTTAGTTATGCAAAATTTAATGACATCAATAGTGTGAAATCACTAATTACTAAAGATACAGCAGCTATCATGCTTGAACTTATTCAAGGAGAATCTGGCATTCACGTCGCTAAATCATCCTTTATCAAACAATTAAGTCAACTGTGTCATGCACATGACATTTTATTAATCGTTGATGAAGTTCAAACTGGCATTGGAAGAACAGGTAAATGTTTCGCTTTCGAACATTATGATATTGAGCCGGATATTGTCACTTCTGCAAAAGGTCTTGCTAATGGCGTTCCTGTAGGCGCTATGTTAGGTAAGAGACGTCTATCGCATGTCTTTGATTATGGTAGTCATGGGTCTACATTTGGCGGAAACAAACTTGCAATGACAGCTGCAAAAGCCACATTAGAAATTATCAATAAAGCTCATTTTTTAAATCATGTTTCAAAAAAATCAGAAGAGTTATTCTTCAAATTAAATAATGCATTAGTAGACAATCCTCATATCATTGACATACGTGGTAAAGGATTAATGATCGGTATTGAAACTGATTTAGACTTATCGCAACTTGTAGTCAAAGCACGTGAACGTGGTTTAATTATTTTAACTGCCGGTCAAAATGTCATACGATTATTGCCACCACTAACCATTAGTTCACAAGAAATTAATCGTGCTATAAGGGTATTGAGAGACATATTTAACGAATCATAATTTAACTCTAACGTGATGATATGATGTACTATCATGTCATCACGTTTATTATTTTAAATTAGTTATTTAGACTATTACGCCATGACTTAGTTTATCTCCTGATACTATGATTTTAAGCCAACAAGTCCATTTCAAAATATAGGATATCTTATCATGCTTGAATTGAAAGGTTGTCTCAAGTAAAATAGACGGGTAGATGAAAACAAACTGAAGGAGTCAGTAATAATTATGAACTTTAAAGAAATAAAAGAATTAATAGAGATTCTTGATCAATCAAACTTAACAGAAATTAACATTGAAGATAATAAAGGTAGCGTTGTTAACTTAAAAAAAGAAACTGAAATTATTACACCACAAGTGGCACAACAACCGGCACCATCTATTGCTCAACCTCAAGTTGCTCAATCTGCACCACAAGTCAGTGATAATGCGCAAGCACAAGAAGAAGTGGCAGACAATTATGAAACAATTAATGCACCAATGGTTGGTACATTTTACAAATCACCATCACCAGAAGAAGGTGCTTACGTACAAGTTGGAGATAAAGTCTCAAATGACACAACTGTTTGTATTTTAGAAGCAATGAAACTATTTAATGAAATCCAAGCAGAAATCTCAGGTGAAATTGTTGAAATATTAGTAGAAGACGGACAAATGGTAGAGTATGGCCAACCGTTATTTAAGGTGAAATAATGAAAAAAGTACTTATCGCAAATCGTGGTGAAATCGCAGTTAGAATCATAAGAGCTTGCCACGAGCTAGGTATTCAAACAGTTGCTATTTATTCAGAAGGAGACAAAGACGCCTTACATACTCAAATTGCTGATGAAGCATATTGCGTTGGTCCAACTCTGTCTAAAGATTCATATTTAAATATCCCTAATATCTTATCAATTGCTACATCAACAGGATGCGATGGTGTCCACCCAGGTTACGGTTTCTTAGCTGAAAATGGTGACTTTGCTGAATTATGTGAAGCATGCCAATTAAAATTTATCGGACCTAGCCATGAATCTATTCAAAAAATGGGTATTAAAGATGTCGCTAAAGCGGAAATGATCAAAGCCAATGTTCCTGTTGTTCCAGGTAGTGAAGGTTTAGTTCATAATATTGACGATGCGAAAAAGGTCGCTAAAAAAATTGGTTACCCTGTCATTATTAAAGCCACTGCTGGTGGTGGGGGTAAAGGTATACGTGTAGCTCGAGATGAGAAAGAACTTGAAACGGGGTACCGAATGACACAACAAGAAGCGGAAACTGCATTTGGTAATGGTGGATTATATTTAGAAAAATTCATTGAAAATTTCCGTCATATCGAAATTCAAATCATCGGTGACAGTTATGGCAATGTGATTCATTTAGGTGAACGTGACTGTACAATTCAAAGACGTATGCAAAAATTAGTAGAAGAAGCACCTTCACCAATTTTATCTGAAGAAACACGTCAAGAAATGGGTAATGCAGCAATTAGAGCTGCTAAAGCTGTAAACTATGAAAATGCTGGAACAATAGAATTTATTTATGATTTAAATGATGATCAGTTCTACTTCATGGAAATGAATACCCGCATTCAAGTTGAGCATCCTGTTACTGAAATGGTTACAGGTGTAGACTTAGTCAAATTACAATTAAAAGTCGCAATGGGTGAGGCATTACCATTTAAACAAAAAGATATCAAAATTAACGGACATGCGATTGAATTTAGAATTAACGCCGAGAATCCATACAAAGATTTCATGCCATCTCCTGGTAAAATCACTCAATATTTAGCACCAGGTGGATTCGGAGTCAGAATTGAATCTGCATGTTATACTAATTATACAATTCCGCCATATTATGATTCGATGGTTGCTAAACTTATCGTGCATGAGTCGACAAGAGATGAAGCAATCATGACAGGTATCAGAGCGTTAAGTGAATATTTAGTTTTAGGAATAGATACTACGATTCCATTCCATTTAAAATTATTAACAAATGATATCTTCAGAAGTGGTGAATTTAATACTAAATTCTTAGAAAAATATAATATTATGGCTGATGACAACCAATAGGAGGTTAAAACAATGGTCAATGTTGCGGATTATTCTCACACAAATTTAGGCAAAATCGAAATTGCTCCAGAAGTTTTATCTGTTATTGCTAGTATTGCTACCTCAGAAGTAGATGGCATTACAGGACATTTTGCAGAATTAAAAAATACTAACTTAGAAAAAATTAGTCGTAAAAATTTAAATAGAGATTTAAAAATTGAAGCTCGAGAAGATGGTATTTATATCGATGTTTATTGTGCTTTAAAACACGGCATTAATATTTCTAAAACAGCGAATCAAATTCAATCTGCTATTTTCAATCAAATTTCTACAATGGCAGCAATTGAACCAAAGCAAATTAATGTTCACATTACCCAAATTGTAGTAGAAAAATAAATAATAAATTAAGTTAGGTACTAATTTAGAGATATCATCATTAAAAGCACATCTCAATAGTACCTAATCTTTTATAAAAACGTTTGAAGGAGTTATTTATGAGTCGTAAAGAATCAAGAGTCCAAGCTTTTCAAACTTTATTTCAATTAGAAATTAAAGACACTGATTTAACTATCAAAGAAGCAATTAACTTTATTAAAGATGACTATCCAGATTTAGACTTTGATTTCATTAATTGGTTAGTGACTGGTGTTAAAGATCACGAACCTGTATTAGATGAAAAAATCAAACCATATCTCAAAGATTGGTCACTCGAAAGATTATTAAAAACAGACCGTATCATCTTACGCATGGCAACTTTTGAAATATTGCACAGTGATACACCATCTAAAGTAGTCATAAACGAAGCCGTTGAGTTAGCTAAACAATTTAGCGATGATGATCATTATAAATTCATCAATGGCGTACTGAGTAACATAAACTAATAAAATTGAGTGATATATATGACTGATTACTTAACAGTTTCCACATTAACTAAATATATTAAATATAAATTTGATCAAGATCCACATTTACAGTCCGTTCTTATAAAAGGAGAATTATCTAACTTTAAAAAACATTCAAGTGGTCATTTATACTTTAATGTAAAAGATAAAGAAAGTGTAATTAGTGCAATGATGTTTAAAGGTAGTGCTTCTAAACTCAACTTCGAACCTAAAGAGGGGGATGAAGTACTATTAGAGGCACGTGTATCTGTATATGAGCGCAGAGGAAACTATCAAATATATGTAAATAAGATGCAACTCGATGGTATAGGTAATCTCTATCAAAAATTGGAAGAATTAAAGAAAAAGCTTTCAAAAGAAGGTTATTTTGATAATAGTAATAAAAAAACTATACCTCGTTTTCCAAAAAAAATTGCTGTCCTTACTGCTAGTACAGGTGCAGCAATCAGAGATATACATTCAACAATTAATAGTCGCTATCCCCTTGTTGAACAAATACAAATTAGTACATTGGTGCAAGGACAACAAGCCAAAGCTGACATTATAGAAAAGATTAAATATGCAGATCAATTAGATGTAGATACCATTATTGTTGGACGCGGTGGAGGATCAATTGAAGATTTATGGAACTTTAATGAAGAAGAAGTTGTTAAAGCCATTTTCGAATGTCAAACGCCAATTATATCAGCAGTTGGTCACGAAACCGATTTTACATTAAGTGATTTTGTGGCTGACGTAAGAGCAGCTACACCAACGCAAGCAGCAGTGATGGCAACGCCAGATCAATATGAATTATTACAGCAAATTAAGCAATATCAATTCACATTAACTAGACATATCAAGCAATATGTGGAACAACATAAAAAGCATCTTGAACATCTATCTTCGTATTACAAATTTAAGCAACCATCTCTATTATATGATCAGCAAATTCAAAAAAGAGATGATCTTGAAAAGCAATTAAATCAAAAGTTGACTAGTAAGTTAGAACAGCAACAACATCAATTAAGTATTTTGAAACAAAGATTTAATCCAAAGCATCTCGAATCTTCTATTATTAGAAATCAACAACAGAATGGCCAACTTAAATCACGCCTAACTCAAAAGATAAATAACGATTTATCACAATACAAAAATGCACTAAAATCAAAAATTGAACAACTGAATCAATTAAGCCCAACCAATACAATGTTACGTGGATACGCAATTGTAAACAAAGAAGATAACGTTGTCACAAGTACAAAAGACATGTCGGAAAATGATGAAATTGTTTTAACTATGAAAGATGGTCAAATCGATGCCATTGTTAAGAAAGTAAGGTGTAATGATGAGTAAAGAAAAACAAAGCTTTGAAGAAATGATGCAAGAGCTTGAGAGCATTGTACAAAAATTAGATAATGAAACCGTATCATTAGAAGAATCTCTAGATTTATATCAACGAGGAATGAAATTATCTACAGCATGCGATTCAACATTAAAAGATGCCGAGAAAAAGGTAAATAAATTAATGCAAGAAGAAGCTGAGGAACAGGATAATGATGAAACTACAAATGAATGATTTAATTAATGAAATTAATGACGCTCTTAAGAAATCAATACCAGAGTCTACGCTAAATACAAATTTAGAAGAAAGTATGCTTTATTCTCTTAATGCAGGTGGAAAAAGAATTAGACCTGTATTATTGCTACTTACTTTAGATATGTTAAATGAAGATTATCGTCAAGGCATGCAAAGCGCCTTGGCCTTAGAAATGATTCATACATATTCACTTATACATGATGATCTTCCAGCCATGGATAACGATGATTATCGCAGAGGCAAGCTAACTAACCACAAAGTATATGGTGAATGGAAAGCCATTTTAGCTGGTGATGCACTTTTAACTAAAGCCTTTGAACTCGTGTCTTACGATTCAGCTTTATGTGATGCTAAAAAGGTTAAAGTCTTACAAAGATTAGCATATGCTAGCGGACATCTGGGTATGGTTGGTGGACAAACACTAGATATGCAGAGTGAAGATAAAAAGATAGATATTTCAACGTTAGAATCTATTCATAGAACAAAAACAGGTGCATTACTTACTTTTGCAATTATGAGTGCAGTTGACATTGCCGACACTGATGAACATACATCTTCAATGTTAAATGAATTTAGTGACCATCTTGGATTAATGTTCCAAATCAAAGACGATTTATTAGATATATATGGTGACGAACAAAAGCTTGGTAAAAAAGTGGGTAGTGATTTAGAGAATGATAAAAGTACTTATGTCTCTATATTGAATAAAGACGGTGCGGAGAATAAATTAAATTATCATCGTAATGAAGCACTCAAATGTTTAGATAACATAAGTGATCAATATGAAACTACAAATTTAAGAGACATTGTAGATTTATTCTATCATCGTGATCATTAATTTTATTTATTTTACAATATTACTCATATGATAGAGGTTAACAGAAATTACATTCAATTTTTGTTAACCTCGTTTTTTGTTCAAAATTAAATTCTAAGCTGTTATACAATAAATATTCATCAATATCATTAAAATGCATATAAAGTACGATTAATTTATTTGTAATATATTATTCATAGAAAACTATATTAGCAGTTATTCAACGTACTTTATATCCTTATTCAAAAGGGTGATGAGTAGTAGTAACTAAATGCATATGTTAAAATAACTGTATAAATATTCGTAACTAGAGGTGTTAATTTTGCCAAAAAAATCGGTAAGACATATAAAAATTAGAGAAATTATATCGAATGAACAAATTGAAACACAAGATGAATTAGTTAAACGTTTGAATGAATATGAATTAAATGTGACACAGGCGACTGTCTCTCGTGATATTAAAGAATTACAACTAATAAAAGTACCAGCCGCATCAGGCCAATATGTTTATAGTTTACCTAATGATCGTAAATATCATCCTCTTGAAAAACTCGGTAGATATTTGATGGATTCATTTGTAAATATTGAAGGTACAGGTAATCTACTAGTATTAAAAACATTACCAGGTAATGCACAATCCATAGGTGCAATATTAGACCAAATTGATTGGGAAGAAGTGTTAGGAACAATTTGTGGTGATGATACTTGCCTTATTATTTGTCGAAATGATGAAGCGAGTGAAGAAATCAAAACAAGAATTTTCAATTTATTATAAGGATGCGATGAATTTATGTTACAAACCTTATCAATAAAACAATTTGCAATCATCGATGAATTAGAAATTCAATTTTCAGATGGTTTAACTGTTTTAAGTGGTGAAACAGGTTCAGGTAAATCAATCATTATCGATGCTATTGGACAACTTATCGGTATGCGAGCGTCATCAGATTATGTTAGACATGGTGAGAAAAAAGCAATTATTGAAGGTATATTCGATATTGATAATAGCAAAGATGCAATACATGTGTTGCAAGATTTAAATATTGATATCGACGAAGACTTTTTATTAGTTAAAAGAGAAATTTTTAGTTCTGGCAAAAGTATCTGTCGAATTAATAATCAAACTATTACATTACAAGATTTAAGAAAAGTAATGCAGGAACTTTTAGATATCCACGGGCAACATGAAACACAATCATTACTTAAACAAAAATATCATTTACAATTACTCGATGATTACGCTGGTGAGCAATATAGTGATCTTTTATCACAATATCACGAGGTCTTTAATCAATATAAATCTAAACGCAAAGAACTCGAAGAATTAGAATCTGCTGACCAAGCATTGCTACAAAGACTAGATTTAATGAAGTTTCAATTAGAAGAATTGACAGAAGCATCTTTAAAAGAGGGAGAAGTCGACCAACTAGAATCAGATATTAAAAGAATTCAAAACTCAGAAAAACTAAGTTTAGCTTTAAATAATGCACATTTGACTTTAACAGATGAAAATGCAATTACTGATCGACTCTATGAACTAAGCAATTTCTTAAATGAAATTAATGATATTGTTCCTGATAAATATGTAACATTAAAAGAAGAAGTAGATCAGTTTTACTATACGTTAGAAGATGCCAAACACGAACTTTATGATGAAATGACTAATACTGAATTTGATGAACAAGTCCTTAATGAACTTGAATCACGTATGAACTTGCTTAATAACTTAAAACGTAAATATGGTAAGGATGTTTCCGAGTTGATTGCATATCAAGGCAAACTTGAAAATGAAATCAATAAAATTGAAAACTATGAACAAAGTACATCACAACTACGTGAAGAGATTAACGATTTATACCAACAAGTAATTAAAGTAGGTAAATCATTATCAGAAAAAAGACGGAAAGTTGCTAGAGAATTAAGAGACCATATTGTATCAGAAATACAAAATTTACAAATGAAAGATGCCAATTTAGAAATTTCATTTAAACCACTTGATGAACCGAATATTGAAGGTATTGAATTTGTAGAATTTTTAATTAGCCCAAATAAAGGTGAACCTCTAAAAAGCTTAAATAAAATAGCTTCAGGCGGGGAACTATCTAGAATCATGCTCGCATTAAAAAGTATATTTGTTCAATCTAGAGGACAAACAGCTATATTATTCGATGAAGTTGATTCAGGCGTTTCAGGTCAAGCAGCTCAAAAAATGGCTGAGAAAATGCGTGATATAGCTGAATATATTCAAGTAATATGTATCTCACATTTACCTCAAGTTGCTACAATGAGTGATCATCATTTACTTATTTCTAAACATACAACAGAAGACCGAACAACAACACAAGTTAAAGAACTTGAAAATGATGATCGAATTGATGAAGTAGCTCGTATGATTTCTGGCGCTAGTGTTACAGATTTAACGAGAGAGAATGCAAAAGAAATGATAACTCAGAATCAAAGGAAATAATGTATTAATTTAAATTAAGTAAAACATCATTAATAATTAATACTTAAGTAATGATGTTTCGTTAGTCTGTAAATTTTCCAGTTGTATTGAATAGTCACTTTTTATACAAAAAAATGAAGTATTTAGAATTTCGAAAATGTTTTAACTGATGTAAAATATTATAGTATTGATTAATTTTGAAGATGAAAAGAAAGATAACCTTTAATTATCAGAGAATTTTTAATAAACATAGTTTTATTAATGTTCTCTATACATATAGTTAGGAGTAAGCATATGTCTGAAAAGCAATATGATTTAGTTGTATTAGGTGGAGGTACTGCAGGATATGTAGCGGCAATACGTGCTTCACAATTAGGCAAAACAGTTGCTATTGTCGAAAGATCGCTATTAGGAGGTACGTGTTTACATAAAGGATGTATTCCTACCAAATCATTATTAAAATCTGCAGAAGTAGTCCATACTATAAAGAATGCGAAACAATTTGGTATTGATGTTCCAGAGTATAATTTGAATTATGAGCGCATTTTAGAAAGAAAAGATGAAATCGTTAATCAAATGTATCAAGGTGTTCAGCATTTAATGAAACAGAATCACATTGATGTATTTAACGGTACTGGGCGCATACTAGGAGAATCTATATTTTCTCCACAAAGTGGTACGATATCGGTAGAATTTGAAGATGGAGAAAACGAAATGATTCCAAATCAATTCGTACTTATAGCTACTGGTTCTGTGCCACAATCTTTACCATTTTTAAAATTTGATCATAACGTCATTTTATCTAGTGATGATATTTTAAATATGGATATATTGCCAGATAGTATCGCAATTATTGGCGGTGGTGTCATTGGTTTAGAATTCGCTTCATATTTAACGGATTTAGGTGTTGCTGTGACTGTTATTGAAGCTAATGAACGCATTCTACCAAATGAAAGTACTCAAATTGCCAAAACAATTAAACGAGAATTAGAAAATCGCGGAACAAAATTCTTCGAAAATGTTGTCTTAGATGATCAAAGTGTAAAGGTTAACAAAGATAATAATGGTGCAACGCTTCATATCAATGATCAACAAATCGTTGTAGATAAAATTTTGTTATCAGTCGGCCGTAAACCAAATACGTCTGATATAGGATTACAAAATACAAAAGTGAAAACGACTCAATCAGGTCATATTATCACTAATCAATACCAACAAACAGAAGATAAGCATATATATGCCGCAGGTGATTGTATTGGTAAATTGCAGTTAGCACATGTAGGTTCAAAAGAAGGTATCACAGCAGTTGAACATATGTTTGACGAATCACCAATACCTATCAATTATAATTTAATGCCCAAATGTATTTATACTTATCCAGAAATAGCTTCAATAGGTAAAAACTTAGAACAAGCTAAGCAGGACAATATCAATGCTAAAAATTATAAAGTTTCATTTAAAGCAATTGGTAAAGCAATGATAGAATCTACTGGCCCTCAAAATGGCTTTTGTGAAGTGATTGTTGATCAAGATCAAGATGAAATCATTGGAATCAATATGATTGGCCCACACGTAACTGAATTAATCAATGAAGTATCATTATTACAATTTATGAATGGCTCATCATTAGAATTAGGTTTAACTACTCATGCTCATCCATCTCTTTCTGAAGTATTGATGGAACTTGGCCTAAAAATTGAAAATCGAGCAATTCACGTTTAAATAGGAGGAAATAACATGATTGACTATAAGTCAGCAGGCCTTACAGAAGAAGACCTAAAAAATATGTATAAATGGATGGATCTTGGACGTAAATTAGACGAAAGACTTTGGTTGCTCAATAGAGCCGGTAAAATTCCTTTTGTTGTCAGTGGTCAAGGTCAAGAAGCAACTCAAATAGGTATGGCCTATGCTATGGAACAAGGTGATATTTCATCTCCATATTATAGAGATTTAGCTTTTGTAACATACATGGGTATGACGCCTCTCGATACTATGTTAGCTTCTTTTGGTAAAAGGGACGATATTAACTCAGGTGGTAAACAAATGCCATCTCATTATAGTCATAGAGAAAAGGGTATTTTATCCCAAAGTTCTCCAGTAGCAACTCAAATTCCACATTCAGTTGGTGCAGCATTAGCATTAAAAATGTATAAAAAGCCCAATATCGCTACTGCAACAGTTGGTGAAGGTAGTTCTAACCAAGGAGACTTTCATGAAGGTTTGAACTTTGCTGGCGTACATCAATTACCTTTTGTGTGTGTCATTATTAATAATAAATATGCGATTTCAGTACCAGATTCATTACAATATGCAGCTAAAAATTTATCAGATCGTGCCATTGGTTATGGCATGGAAGGTGTTCAAGTTGATGGTAATGATCCAATCGCAATGTATAAAGCTATGAAAGAATCAAGAAAGAGAGCACTTAATGGAGAAGGTGCTACGTTAATTGAAGCAATCACAACTCGTATGACAGCACATTCATCAGACGATGATGATAAATATAGAACGCAAGAAGAACGTGACGGCTTAAAAGAAGCTGATTGTAATATCCGCTTTAAAAATCATTTGTTGGATTTAGGTATCATTGACGATGCTTGGTTAACTGAAATAGAACAAGAACATAAAGATATCATTAATCATGCTACAAAAGCTGCAGAAGAAGCACCATATCCTTCAGTCGAAGAAGCTTATGCCTATGTTTATGAAGAAGAAGGGAGTATCAATCATGACTAAGCTATCTTACTTAGATGCCATTCGCCAAGCACAAGACTTAGCAATGGAAAAAGACCAAAATACTTTTATTCTTGGTGAAGACGTTGGTAAAAAAGGTGGCGTATTTGGTGCTACTTTAGGTTTACAAAGTAAATATGGTAAAGAACGCGTCATTGATACACCGTTAGCTGAATCAAATATAGTCGGTACTGCAATAGGTGCAGCTATGTTAGGCAAACGTCCTATTGCCGAAATACAATTCGCAGATTTTATTTTACCAGCGACAAATCAGATTATTAGTGAAGCAGCCAAAATGCGTTATCGTTCTAATAACGATTGGCAATGTCCAATTACAATTAGAGCACCATTTGGTGGTGGCGTGCATGGTGGCTTATATCATTCACAAAGTATTGAAAGTATCTTTGCTTCAACACCGGGATTAACGATTGTTATTCCATCATCACCATATGACGCTAAAGGATTACTTTTATCTTCAATAGAATCTAACGATCCAGTGCTTTACTTTGAACATAAAAAAGCATATCGCTTCTTAAAAGAAGAAGTACCAGAAGATTACTACACAGTTCCATTAGGTAAAGCTGATGTGAAACGTCAAGGCGATGACATAACAGTATTTTGTTATGGATTGATGGTTAATTATTGTCTACAAGTTGCTGATATTCTTGCAGAAGATGGTATCAACGTTGAAGTAGTTGACTTAAGAACTGTTTATCCGTTAGATAAAGATACTATTATCGAACGTGCTAAAAAGACAGGAAAAGTATTATTAGTTACTGAAGATAATTTAGAAGGTAGCATTATGTCAGAAGTATCCGCTATTATCGCTGAAAACTGCTTATTCGAATTAGATGCACCGATTATGCGCTTAGCTGGTGCTGATGTTCCTTCAATGCCATTCTCACCAGTTTTAGAAAATGAATTAATGATGAACCCTGAGAAAATACAGGCAAAAATGCGTGAACTCGCAGAATTTTAAGGAGGCTTTACATTGGATATTAAAATGCCAAAATTAGGCGAGAGTGTTCATGAAGGTACAATTGAGCAATGGCTAGTATCTGTAGGTGACCATGTCGATGAATATGATCCACTATGTGAAGTAATTACAGATAAAGTAACGGCTGAAGTACCATCTACCGTTTCAGGTACGATTACAGAATTAACTGTAAGTGAAGGCGAAACTGTAGAAATCGATACAGTTATTTGTAAAATTGATTCACCTGAAGAAAACTCTTCAGAAATAAATTCAAATGACGATAAACAAAATGCGTCAAACGCTCAAAAGCAGAATGTAAAAGAAGAGACATCCAAAAAAGATCAACATACTACTCAACTTCAAAATGAGACTCAGCCTAAAAATAATGGTCGTTTTTCACCTGTAGTATTTAAATTAGCTTCTGAAAATCAAATTGATTTATCACAAGTTCCAGGAACTGGATTCGAAGGCAGGGTAACTAAAAAAGATATCTTAGCATTTATCAATGCAGCAGATTCACATCCAACACAGACTAACACGTCACAATCATCTGCTAATGCTCAACCACAAGTAACAACTGAGTCAAACGATGCACAACATCAATGGACCGGTGACCAAAGTACGATACCTGTTAATGGTGTGCGAAAAGCGATTGCCAATAACATGGTAACAAGCGCTACTGAAATACCACACGGTTGGATGATGATTGAAGCTGACGCTACTAATTTAGTTAAAACTAGAAACTATCATAAAAATAGTTTTAAAAATAATGAAGGCTATAACCTTACATTCTTTGCTTTCTTTGTTAAAGCAGTCGCAGAAGCTTTAAAAGCTTACCCAATGTTAAATAGTAGTTGGAATGGCAGTGAAATTATCATTCATAAAGATATCAATATTTCCATTGCAGTTGCACATGAAAATAAATTGTATGTGCCAGTCATTAAGCATGCTGATGAAAAATCAATTAAAGGTATCGCTCGTGAGATTAATGAACTTGCTCAAAAAGCAAGAAACAATCAATTAACTCAAGAGGATATGCAAGGTGGCACATTTACTGTAAATAATACAGGTTCATTTGGTTCTGTATCTTCAATGGGTATCATTAACCATCCACAAGCAGCTATTTTACAAGTTGAATCAGTTGTTAAAAAACCTGTAGTTATCGATGATATGATAGCGATACGAAGTATGGTTAATCTCTGTATATCCATCGACCACCGTATCTTAGATGGGTTACAAACTGGCCAATTCATGAATCATATAAAACAACGCGTAGAACAATACACAGTAGAGAACACTAATATATATTAATTACACTTTTTATTCATAGACATAAATACTTTTATATTGATGAAAGTATTTATGTCTATTTTATTTTCAATAATCATGCATGTTGAAGTATCAACGTTTAATTAGTAAAATAAAGACAGTTAAATTAATAACGAAAGGTGATTCTAACTTATGGATTTAAACTTTGATTTATATATGAACGGTGTCGTAGACCAAGCAAGAAACGAAATTGAAGATGCTGGTTATGAACAACTAACGTCAGCTGAAGACGTTGATAAAGTATTAAAACAAGATGGTACAACACTTGTTATGGTTAACTCTGTTTGTGGTTGTGCAGGTGGCATTGCACGTCCAGCAGCTGCACATGCTCTACATTATGATAAATTACCAGATCGATTAGTAACTGTATTTGCAGGACAAGACAAAGAAGCAACGCAACAAGCTAGAGATTATTTTGAAGGTTATGCACCATCAAGTCCTTCATTCGCACTGATTAAAGATGGTAAGATTACTGAGATGATTGAACGTCATCAAATTGAAGGTCATGATGTAATGAATGTGATTAATCAATTACAAAACCTATTCGATCAATATTGTGAAGAAAGATAAGAGGTCATAGTCAGATGCTCAAGTTAAATCCTTATAAGATTGGATTTAGAACACTCAAGACAGCAGTAGGAATGACATTAGGTGTTATAATTTGTAAGCTTTTGGGCCTCGATAACTATGCTTCAAGTGCAATACTTGTTGTACTTTGTATCAAACATACTAAAATGCATTCACTAACGGCGATTGTCTCTCGCTTAGTATCATGTTTGTTAATCCTGTTTTTAGGATCAGCAATATTTTCAATACTAGGACAACATGCCGTCGTGCTAGGATTAATTGTATTATTATTTATTCCATTAACAGTTGTATTAAATGCTCAAGAAGGTGTAATTACAAGTTGTGTTATATTACTCCACGTTTTTAATGCTAAAGCAATCAATGGACATCTGATTCTTAATGAAATGATGTTGTTAATTGTTGGACTCGGCATTGCCTTTATAATGAATTTGATTATGCCAAGTTTAGACAAAACTTTAAAACACTTTAAAAATGATATAGAACATCAAATTACTGACGTATTTATAGCTTTTGAAAATGCATGTAAACAGGATAACCATAAACTCAATATCACTTTTGAGCCTCTTGCATTAAACCTTAGAAAAGCTAAATCACTAGCATTTAGAGATGTTAAGAATCACTTTGTAAGAAATGAAAATTCATATTATCATTATTTTGATATGCGCGAAGAGCAAGTAGATTTATTAAAAAGAATGAAATTTTTAATAGAAAATATACAAACTAAAGATCCAATATTAGATCGTATTTCACAATTACTTTCTGAAATAGGTAGTAATGTTAATAGTAATGATTATACTGCTTTACGATTACATTCACTGTATGAAATAAGATTATCTTTAGATGAATTACCGTTGCCTACTTCACACCAAGCTTTAAATTCGCGCGCAAATATTATTCAATTATTAAATGAATTAGAAGAGTATTTAAATATTAAATCTCAATTTGGATCATTAAAATTGCATAGTGAAATTAAAAATTATGCTTAAAAAATTTAAGTAAAAAAAGCCAGAGACATCGATTAGAGATGCCTCTGGCTTTTTAAGTATATCAAAGATTAGTTCAACATTGGGACTAAACTTGTAAGTAGTAGGGCTAATACTACCGCTACTAACATCACTACTATAATTACACGTAATACTTTATTCGTCATATGATGTTCCTCCAATTACATGAAAACGTATTTAAGACGTCATTCATAATACAAAATCTAGGTATAGATTAACATTATATGATTTAATTCCGAATTGCAATCAATTTATTTTTGATATATTCAGAATTCAGTTAAACTGGAGTTATATGAATAAGGGGGAATGACGACGATGAATAAAGAACGTCTTTTAAATACATTTTTAGATTTAGTAAAAATAAATTCAGAAACAGGTAATGAAGAGAAAATTCAACCAATTTTAAAAGAAAAATTTGAATCACTGGGTTTAAAAGTTGAAGAAGACCAAGCAAGTCAAACAGATGGTCTGGGGGCAAACAATCTCATTTGTACGATGCCAAGTAATATTTCAAATAAAGATGTACCTAAATTATATTTTACAAGTCATATGGATACTGTAGTTCCAGGCCTTGATATCAAACCTCATGTGGCAGAAGATGGTTACATATATTCAGATGGTTCGACCATTTTGGGTTCTGATGATAAAGCAGGTCTAGCAGCTATTATTGAAGCAATTACTACTATTAATGAACAACACTTAACTCATGGACAAATTCAATTTGTGATTACTGTAGGGGAGGAATCAGGTCTATTAGGCGCTCAAGTTCTGGATACCTCTTTATTAGATGCTGACTTTGGATATGCTATTGATGCAAGTGTTGAGGTTGGTACGACTGTTGTCGGAGCACCAACTCAGATGAAGATTAATACTACAATTAATGGGAAAACTGCACATGCTAGTACACCAAATGAAGGTATTAGTGCAATCAATATAGCTGCTAAAGCAATTAGCAAAATGCATCTAGGTCAAATTGATGAATTAACTACTGCGAATATAGGGAAATTTCATGGTGGCTCAGCAACAAACATTGTAGCTGACGAAGTAGTTATTGAAGCAGAGGCACGCTCACATAATGATCAAAGTATTGAAAAACAAGTTCAACACATGAAAGAAACCTTTGAACAAACCGCTAAAGATTTAGGTGGTCAAGCGCGTGTAGTTATAGAAAAAAGCTATCCTGGATTTAAGATTGAGGACGATGCATTAGTGACTAAAATAGCTAAAGAAAGTGCAGTTGCTCTAGGTCTTAAAGGAGATACAGTAATCTCTGGTGGTGGTTCAGATGGTAGTATCATTAATACGTATGGCATTCCTTCTGTTATTTTAGGCGTTGGTTATGAAAATATCCATACAACAAGTGAAAGAATTGCCGTCAAAGATCTTAATATGTTAACTAGTCAAGTCTTAAAAATTATTGAGCTCGTTGCAGAATAGCGTGGCCAATTTAGTGAAGTACGTACACATTTTGTGATACAATATGAATGAAATATTCGAATAAGAGAGGTAAGTAATATGACACAACAAATAGGTGTAGTAGGTTTAGCCGTAATGGGTAAAAACCTTGCATGGAATATTGAATCACGTGGTTATAGTGTATCTGTTTATAATCGTTCTAGACAAAAAACGGATGAAATGGTGGAAGAATCAAAAGGTAAAAGTATCCACCCAACATATTCTTTAGAAGAATTTGTTAATTCATTAGAAAAACCCCGTAAAATTTTATTAATGGTTAAAGCTGGTCCTGCTACTGATGCAACAATAGATGGTTTATTACCTTTATTAGATGATGATGATATTTTAATTGATGGTGGTAATACAAACTATCAAGATACAATTCGTCGAAATAAAGCATTAGCTGAAAGTGGCGTTAATTTCATCGGTATGGGCGTTTCAGGTGGTGAAGTAGGTGCTTTAACTGGTCCTTCTTTAATGCCTGGTGGTCAAGAAGCTGCTTATAATAAAGTCAGTGATATCTTAGATGCCATTGCAGCAAAAGCTCAAGATGGTGCATCTTGCGTAACTTACATTGGACCAAATGGTGCAGGCCATTATGTAAAAATGGTTCATAACGGTATTGAATACGCAGATATGCAATTAATTGCTGAAAGTTATGCAATGATGAAAGACTTATTAGGTATGAGTCATACTGAAATTTCTCAAACTTTCAAAGACTGGAATGCTGGAGAACTTGAAAGTTACTTAATAGAAATTACTGGCGATATTTTCACTAAACTAGATGAAAACAACGAACCATTAGTAGAAAAAATATTAGATACTGCTGGTCAAAAAGGTACAGGTAAATGGACTTCTATTAATGCTTTAGAATTAGGAATTCCATTAACAATTATCACTGAATCAGTATTTGCACGTTTCATTTCATCAATTAAAGCAGAACGTGTTAATGCCTCTAAATCATTAAATGGACCGCAAGCATCATTTGATGGTAATAAAGAAGAATTCTTAGAAAAAATCAGAAAAGCATTATATATGAGTAAGATTTGTTCATACGCTCAAGGCTTTGCTCAAATGAGAAAAGCAAGCGAAGACCACGAATGGAACTTAAAATTAGGTGAGCTTGCAATGATATGGCGTGAAGGTTGTATCATTCGTGCACAATTCTTACAAAAAATTAAAGATGCTTATGATAATAATCCTGAACTTGAAAACTTATTATTAGATCCATATTTCAAAAATATTGTTACAGATTACCAAGATGCGTTAAGAGATGTTGTAGCAACAGGCGTTAAAAACGGTGTACCAACACCAGGATTCTCTGCCAGTGTGAACTATTATGATAGTTATCGTTCTGAAGATTTACCAGCAAATCTTATTCAAGCTCAACGTGACTATTTCGGTGCACATACTTATGAACGTAAAGACCGTGAAGGTGTGTTCCATACACAATGGGTTGAAGAGTAATACTCATATTTGATTTAAAACGTCTTACACGAAAGTGTAAGGCGTTTTTTAAGTTATTTTATTTTATTTTCACATCAAAAATTTTGACCCTCGCTCATTTTATCGATAAAATAAATGATAAAGAAACCGGTTTCATTAATTAACAATATATATTAGAGGTGTACTTAAGATGACTAAAAATTGGTGGAAAGAAGCCGTTGCATATCAAGTTTATCCGAGAAGTTTTAATGATAGTAACAACGATGGTATAGGGGATTTACCCGGTGTGATTGAAAAATTAGATTACTTAAAAGATTTAGGTATAGATGTAATTTGGTTGAGTCCAATGTACAAATCTCCAAATGATGACAATGGCTATGATATAAGCGACTATCAAGCGATTATGGCCGAATTTGGTACAATGAATGACTTTGATCAATTGTTAGAAGGTGTTCATCAACGTGGAATGAAATTAATACTAGATTTAGTTGTAAATCATACTTCTGATGAACATCCATGGTTTATCGAATCAAGATCAAGTAAAGATAATCCTAAACGTGACTGGTATATTTGGGAAGATCCAAAACCTGATGGCTCGGAACCTAATAACTGGGAAAGTATTTTTAATGGTTCAACATGGGAATATGATGCCAAAACAGGTCAATATTATTTCCATTTGTTTAGTAAAAAACAACCAGATTTAAATTGGAATAATAAAGACGTTAGAAAAGCTGTATTCGATATGATGAATTGGTGGTTTGATAAGGGTATTGATGGGTTCAGAGTGGATGCAATTACACATATTAAGAAAACGTTTGAAGCAGGTGATTTACCTGTACCAAATGGTAAAACATACGCACCTGCATTTGACGTCGATATGAATCAACCCGGTATCCAAGATTGGTTACAAGAAATGAAAGATCAATCATTGTCTAACTATGATATTATGACTGTTGGTGAAGCTAATGGTGTGACACCTGACGATGCTGATGAATGGGTCGGAGAAAAAAATGGTAAATTTAATATGATTTTCCAATTTGAACATTTAGGACTTTGGAGTACTGGAGATTCTCAATTTGATGTCAGCGCATATAAAAATGTACTAAATCGATGGCAAAAACGCCTAGAAGGCGTAGGCTGGAACGCACTATTTATTGAAAATCATGACCAACCAAGACGTGTGTCAACATGGGGGAATGACACAGATTATTGGTATGAATCAGCTACAAGTCACGCAGTCGTGTATTTCTTACAACAAGGTACACCATTTATATATCAAGGACAAGAAATTGGTATGACAAATTATCCATTTGATAGTATTGAAACATTTAACGATGTGGCAGTTAAAAATGAATATCAAATCGTTAAAGAACAAGGTGGTGACGTCAATCAATTATTGGATAAATATAAAATGGAAAACAGAGACAATGCTCGTACGCCTATGCAATGGAATAACGAAAAAAACGCAGGCTTTACAGATGGTCAACCATGGTTCCCAGTAAATCCTAACTATAAAGAGATTAACGTGGCTGACCAACAAGAGGATGCGCATTCTGTACTAAATTTTTACAAATCTCTAATTCAATTAAAAAAATCTGCTGATATTTATACTTATGGTCAATTTGATTTAGTGGATGCTGATAACCCTAATATCTTTGCTTATTCAAGAACGCTTAACAATGAGAAGGTATTAATCGTGGGTAATTTAACTGATAAAGTGAGCCAATTAAATATAGATCTTGATGTAGATCGTTTAGAAACATTACTTCACAACTATAAGAAAGAAATTAATATAAAACAAATCGAGCCTTATGAAGCTTTTGTACTAAAGTTATAATTCAAATAAAAATCATGCCTACAAATATGACTAAATGTCATTTTTGTAGGCATGATTTTTTTATGTCTAATTTTCATTATTATAATGCTCTTGCTCAACAGGTAACCATAATTGAATTTTTGTAAAAGGATCATCAAATGAAATTTCTAAAGGATATACTTCTACATATAAACTATTTCTTTCATAAGGTAACGTCAACTGTAAACTTGTTTCGATATAATACCAAGCCTCATTTACCGTATAATCAATTTCCCCTTGTAAATTAAACTTAGCATAGTGTCTGCCAGGTAGAAATCTACTTTCTAAATGAGCTGGATAACGCTCACTCGGTACACCTACGAAAATTTCTAACCCAGAATCTAAAGGACAACTTATAACAAATAATTCAAATGGACTTATATCATTATAACGTCGTAACTCTTTTAAATGACCATCTAATAGCAAATCTTCTAAAAAGTCAGGCACATTAAAAGGGTTTGACAAATCCTTTGCATCGATATATCTTGCATAACCAACTAAAGAGATGTCATCCGTTTCTTCTAGTCGATAGGGATAAGGCGCTCTCTCTGTTGTTGTCAATTTTATATAAATGCGTTCTTGCATTTTAAGTTCATCTTTTTTAGTTGATGCTTGTATTGGTGAAACGCCATGAAAGTCACTAAAATCATTTGCAAAATCATTCGAATTTGCATATCTATACTTCTTAGCAACGTCTACCAAACGACTCGCACTATGTTTGACGTCTATAGCAGCTAGTGTCAGCTTTCTAGCTCTTGCATACGCCTCTGGTGAAAGACCTACAATCATTTTAAATGATTGTTCAAGGTGAAAGGGAGAGAGACCAACGTAATCACTTAATTCTTGCAAATTAAACGGCTCAAGTAGACGGTCTTCGATATAAACAATTGCCTGTTGTATTTGCTTGATAACGTCCAAAATATTCACTCCAATTATTTTCAATCATTAACTTTTATTCTACATTATTTTGTCTAAATATACACCTGAAAGCATAGCAATAAATGAATTAATTAAAAAAAGTGAACGACTACAGGTACTAAATGTAATGATATTGAACACACCTATGCGTTTCAATATCATTATCATTTCAAATACCATATAATCATTCACTATTTGATTTATTTAATCATCCATTGAGTTACAACATATTATTGAATATCGTCCCACCAGTGATTACCATCTCTACTTAATAACAAGTCGCTTTCTAACGGACCGTTTGTGCCAGATGTATAGTTAGGGAAGTCTGGTTCTACCATATTCCATTGTTCTTGAATCGCATCAACAAATTTCCAAGTTGATTTTAATTCTTCCCAATGTGTAAAGTTAGTAGCATCACCTTTAAGACAATCAAATAATAGATTTTCATATGCGTCGACAGTATTCATTTTATCTTGTGCTCCCATTGCATATGATAATTGTACTGGTTCAGTATCAATACCTTGAATATTTTTCTTAGCATTTAAGTGAAGTGATACACCTTCATTTGGTTGAATATTAATGACTAATAAATTAGAATCTAGTAATTTATCTGTTTGATAATATAAGTTCATAGGTACTTCTTTAAATTCAACTACCACTTGAATCGTTTTAGACTTCATTCGTTTACCAGTTCGAATATAGAATGGTACACCTGCCCATCTAAAATTATCAATTGTTAATTTACCAGACACAAACGTAGGTGTTATTGAATCTTCAGCAACTCGATCTTCTTCACGATATGATTTCACTTCTTGTCCTTCAATGACACCTCGATCATATTGTCCACGAACAAAGTTCTTTCTCACATCTTGCGGACGTAATTGACGTAAAGATTTTAATACTTTAACCTTTTCAGCTCTAATATCTTCACTATTTAAGCTAATAGGGGCTTCCATTGCTAATAAAGCAACCATTTGTAACATATGGTTTTGAACCATATCTTTTAATGCACCGCTAGATTCATAATAACCACCACGATCTTCCACACCTAAAACTTCAGAGGATGTAACTTGGATATTAGAAATGTATTTATTATTCCATAGCGGTTCGAACATGGCATTAGCAAAACGTAGCACTTCAATATTTTGAACCATATCTTTTCCTAAATAATGATCGATACGATAAATTTCTTCTTCTTTAAATGAACGTCTTATTTGATTATTTAATGATTCAGCTGATTTCAAGTCACTGCCAAATGGTTTTTCTATAACTAGGCGTTTAAAGCCTGAGGTATTAGTTAAGCCAGAAGATTTTAAATAATCTGAGATAACACCAAAGAATTGTGGTGCCATAGCAAGATAGAACAGACGATTACCTTTTAAACCGAATTGAGTATCTAACTGATTACTAAACTCTAATAATGATTGATAACTTTCTTCGTCACTTACATCATGCTTGTGATAAAACACATGTTCCATGAATTCATCAATTTTATGTGTTTCTTTAACATGTGATTGGATTGACGCTTTAACTTGCTCACGGAACATATCGTTACTAATATCACGGCGACCAATTCCAATAATAGCAATATGTTCATCTAAGTTATCTTGTTGAAAAAGGTGGAAAATGGACGGGAACAATTTTCGATGACTTAAATCACCAGTTGCTCCGAAAATTGTAATTAAACAAGGTATATGTTTTTGTTTTGTACTCAAGATTAAAACCTCAATTCTATAAAAAGATATATGATTGTTATATTATATGATAAAGAAAACTTATGGTCATATAATATGCTTTGTAAAAAGTCATAACGTATCTATGATTTATTTAAATGATAATCGATAATGACTATAATTACCAAATTATTCGACTTACGTATAGTAATACTAAACATTGTATTTACATCAAGAATGACTCATATGCGTTTGTATTCTTTCTCATAATCATTCATGTTATATATACATTTTATTTCTTATTATAAAAATTGTCATTATATATGATAAAATAAATCGAAGAGAAGGAGGTGTGAGCATGGAAGTCACATTTTTCGGTACTAGCGCTGGACTACCAACTAAAGAGAGAAACACACAAGCAATTGCATTAAATCTTGAACCTTATTCTAATTCAATATGGCTTTTTGATGTAGGTGAAGGAACACAACATCAAATTCTTCATCATTCGATTAAATTAGGTAAAGTCGATCATATATTTATTACACATATGCATGGTGATCATATTTTTGGACTTCCAGGATTACTAACTAGCAGATCCTTTCAAGGTGGAGAAAACAAACCTCTCACACTCATCGGACCTAAGGGTATTCAAAAATATATTGAAACCACATTAACTTTATCAGAATCACATCTCAATTATCCAATTACATACATAGAGATAGACGAATCCTTAAATTATCATCATGATGGCGTTACAGTACAAGCTGAAATGTTAAATCATGGTATTATATCTTATGGTTATCGTATAGAGACACCAACAACACCAGGTACTATTGATGTAGATGCACTAAAAGCAATTGGACTTGAACCTGGACCTAAATATCAGGAAGTAAAAACAAATAATACCTTTGAATTTAATGGGAAAATTTATCAGTCTGATGAATTCAAAGGAGAAGCGAAGTCCGGCCCAGTTGTTGCTATATTTGGTGACACAAAGCCATGTCCTAATGAACATATTATAGCAAATGATGCCGATATTATGGTTCATGAAGCCACTTATATAGAAGGTGAAAAAACGCTAGCCAATAGTTATCATCATAGTCATATCGATGATGTGTTCGATTTAATTCGTCAATCAAATGTCAAACATAGCTTAATCACGCATATGAGTAATCGATATACTAAAGAAGAAATCGAAAATATATACCAAGAACTTAAAGCATTACCAGATACACCAGATTTTACTTTCGTTAATGACTTTGATTCTTTTAAAATTTAAAAAACGCCACTGACCAAAATCAGTGGCGTTTTTTAACTATTTAATCATCTGTATTGGATAATTCAACACTACGATTAACTGCAGCACTTAAACAATCTTCAAATACAGCAACTAAATCATATTGAGATAGGGCATCTAAACCAGCTTGTGTTGTACCGCCTTTAGATGTAATATTTTTCCTTAATTGTTCCATGCTTAAATCAGAACGTTCAATCATTTTACTTGTACCAATAATTAAATTACGAATAGATTCTTCAACTTGATCTTTTTCTAGACCTAATTGTGTACCAGCTTTAACATATTGTTCAAATACATGATATAAAAATGCAGGTCCGCTTCCTGTTATCGCCGTTACTTGATGTAAGTGATCTTCTGAGACCTCTATAACTGAACCAAACGCATTAATCAATTCATTTACTTCATCTTTAGCTTTAGGACCAAAATTATTTGAAAAGCTAATGCCTGTTACAGAATGACCGACTTGCGCATTAGTATTAGGCATAATGCGAGCTAATGGATTATTGGTATTTAATTGCTCTCTTATATAATCAATGGATAAACCAGCCATAATTGAAATGAAACGATTACTATCAGTGATTGAATCTTTAATTCTATCAGCTAATGCTTCGAAATCATGTGGTTTCGTACCTAAGAATACGTAGTCAGCATCCTTAAGTAATGCTTCATCATCATAGCTATAATTCACACCTAATTGTTCCGCAAAATCTTTGAGTGCCGCTTCATTCGATTTGTTTGTTAAATAAATATCATTAGGATCTAAATTATTAGAATTAATAATGCCTGTAAAGATTGCTTGTGCCATATTGCCTGCACCATAAAATACAAGTTTCATATACTTCACATCACCTTCATTTTAGTTATAAAATAATGATATCTTACGAATATAACTACATAGTAACATATATTAGTTATATTCAATATTAAGTATACAATTTATCTTCATTTTTATATTAAAATAAGATATCTCTATATAAGAAAGAGAGTGAATACCATGATAGGGCAACACTATATTATTACAGGTGGTACAAGTGGCTTAGGATTAGATATTGTACATGAACTGATTAAAAGAGGGACTCATGTAACCATACTTGCACGTGACATGCAGAAATTTCGACAAATTCATTTCGGTAACCAATCATCTTTAGTCGATGTCATAGAATGCGATTTGCAAAATAGACAAGACATAGTCAATATTTCATCTCAAATTAAAACACCGATACACGGATTGATATATAGTTCTGGATTAGGTTATTTTAAATCTATTGCATCGCATACAGCAGAACAAATGATCGAAACATACGATGTTAACTTAATTAGTTTCAATTTACTATACAATACGATAAAGCCATATTTAATAAAACATGCGCATATTGTGGGCATATCAAGTCAAGCTGCATTTGTAACACAGTCTCACGCTGCTCACTATGGTGCATCTAAAGCTGCTTTTAATCAAGTTCTCAACGCACTACGATTAGAAGAACCCAATTTACACGTTATGTCAGTGAATACAGGCCCAATTGATACACCATTTCACCAGAAAGCAGATCCTTCCTTATCATATTTTAACCAGTATCGTTCGATAATGATTCAATCCAACCAACTCGCACAACGTATCGTAGAAGGTATTATTAAAGAAAAGCAAGAAATCAATGCCCCAACATGGATGCACCAAATGTTAAAGTTATATCAGTTAGCACCTAGATTTTTAGAAAAACACTTCTCTCACTTGTTTAATAACAAAAGCAATCATTAAACATTTTCTTATGTATATTTGAATAAGAAAATAAAATATTAAAAAAAGCCACTAAATGAATGATCAGTCATTTAATGGCTTTTACTATATCTATTATTTTAAATGTTGCGTATATTGTAAATCTTTAACGCGTTCTCTAGAGGCTTTAATTTGATCTAAGCTTACATCTTTATAATAATTTTTAACATTTTCTTCTAGTTGTTCTACGCTACTTGCACCTACGATGATAGAACCTAACGCGTCATGTGATTTGAGATAATTAAATGAAAGGGCAGTTAGATTACTTTCGATTTCTTTAACAGAAGCAATGGTTTCACCTAATTCATCTTGTGTATAGTCGAATATACCATCAGCGAACTTTTTATCTAATGCTTCGTTACTATTAGACGTTAATAAACCTTTAAATACTGGACCACGTGCTAATACTTTAATTTGTTTTTCATGAACGTCATCCAATAAGCTTTCAGGTCGATTATCAATTAAGTTAAATTGAGACATTAATGTTTCAATTTGACTATGTTTTAAATAATAATCAATCACGTTGGGACGAATAGATGAAATACCATATGCACGAATAAGTCCTTCTTGTTTTAATTCATCAAACGCACTAATTGTTTCATCTAAAGGATCATCAATTGTACCACCATGTAATTGATATAAATCAATATAATCTAACCCTAAACGTTGTAATGATCCTTTCACACCTTCTTTAATGTGTTTCTTTGAAGGGTCCCAAGTAATATTGCCATCTCCAGTCAAACGATTACCAACTTTAGTACCTATAACAATGTCATCACGATTTTGATATTGTTTTAATGCTTTACCAACGATTTCTTCATTAATACCTTGATCATACATATCAGCTGTATCAAAATAAGTAATACCATTTTCAATAGCACTTTCTATGATTGGTTGTGCAGTTTTATAATCAGTATCTAAACTCATACAACCTAAACCTAACTCAGAAATTTCTATACCACTTTTTAAGATATTTTTTTGCATGTATTTTCTCCTTTCGATACACTTTAACTAACGCATTCAGTTTATCAATTTATTAAAACATTTAAAAGGAACGTGATTATAAATGGAATTTAACGAAAAAACGATAGATAGAACAGTAATTTATAATGGAAAAATAGTTGATTTAGAAATCCATGATGTAGAACTACCCGATGGACGCACATCTAAACGTGAACTTATATATCACAATGGCGCAGTGGCAGTATGTGCCGTAACACCTGAGAATGAAGTCCTTTTAGTTAAGCAATTTAGAAAGCCCGCTGAAAAACCATTATTAGAAATTCCTGCTGGGAAATTAGAGAAAAATGAGGAACGAGAAGAAGCTGCTAAAAGAGAATTAGAAGAAGAAACTGGATATATTGCGAAAAACTTACAATTTGTGACACATATGTATGGTTCTCCAGGCTTTTCAAATGAGAAACTGACAATTTATTTTGCTGATCAATTAGAAATAGGGCAAATGAATCTTGATGACGATGAATTTGTAGAAGTCCATAAATTCTCAATTGAGGAAATCAAACAAGCACTTCAAAATGCAGAAATTGAAGACGCGAAGACAATTATTGCGCTTCAGCATCTATTATTAAATTATAATCATTCTAAATAATGAACGAATATCCTTGCGTTTCATTGAGAATACTGGTAATTTATATATTGAATCATACTTTAGATTAAAATGATTATAATTCTTAGTAGAGGAGTGAGGCTTCCGTGGAAGAACGATTAAATCGCGTGAAGCAACAATTACAACAGTCTTCATATAAATTAACTCCACAACGTGAGGCTACTGTAAGAGTTCTAATAGAAAACGAAAAAGACCATTTAAGTGCAGAGGATGTATATTTAAAAGTTAAAGACAAATCACCAGAGATCGGACTTGCTACCGTTTATCGTACCTTAGAATTATTAGCAGAATTAAAAGTATTAGATAAAATTAATTTTGGTGATGGTGTTGCCCGTTTCGATTTAAGAAAAGAAGGCGCTAAACATTTCCATCACCATTTAGTATGTATGGAATGCGGTAAAGTCGAAGAAATCGAAGAAGACTTATTGCCAGAAGTAGAAAATCGAGTTGAAAAAGAATTTAACTTTAAAATTTTAGACCATCGATTAACGTTCCATGGTGTATGTTCAAATTGCCAAGCTAAAAAAAGTGAAGAGACAAAATAATTTTGCTTTATCTAATTAAATCTATAAAAGTTTGGACATAGTAGGTACGCCACACACATATGATATTAAGAAGCCACCGCTTCAAAAGAGGTGCTTTATAATGGAAACAATAATAGAAGAATATTTAAAATTCATTCAAATTGAGAAGGGGTTAAGTGTTAATACAATTGGTGCTTATCGTCGAGATTTGAATAAATATAAAGAATACTTAACTTTACAAAAGATTTCTAATATCGATTTTGTAGATCGTCAAACGATTCAAGAATGTTTAGGTTATTTAATCGATCAAGGTCAATCATCTAAATCTATCGCTAGATTTATTTCAACAATACGTAGTTTTCATCAATTTGCGTTACGTGAAAAATACGCTGCTAAAGATCCAACAGTATTGATAGAAACGCCAAAATATGAAAAGAAACTCCCAGATGTTTTAGAAGTCGACGAAGTCATTGACTTACTCAATGCACCGGATTTAAATAAAAACAACGGGTATCGAGATCGTACAATGCTTGAGTTATTATATGCTACAGGTATGCGTGTATCAGAAGTGATACAAATTGAAGTTGAAGATGTCAATTTAATGATGGGATTTGTTCGCGTATTTGGTAAAGGGGACAAAGAGCGCATTGTGCCATTAGGCGATACAGTGATAGATTATTTAACTACCTATATCGAAACCGTAAGACCACAATTGCTTAAGCAAACTGTGACCAATGTCTTATTCTTAAATATGCATGGCAAACCTTTATCTAGACAAGGTATATGGAAAATGATTAAACAAAATGGTCTAAAAGCTAATATTAATAAAACACTAACGCCACATACATTGAGACATTCATTTGCAACACATTTACTTGAAAATGGTGCCGATTTACGTGCCGTTCAAGAAATGCTAGGACATTCTGACATTTCAACAACACAATTATATACACATGTTTCAAAATCACAAATCAGAAAAATGTATAATCAATACCACCCTAGAGCTTAATAAACAGTTAAAAACCAATGATACCTTTAATGCATATCGTATCATTGGTTTTTATTATTATCTAATTGAATTCTTTGATACCGTTTATCCTTTAATGCCATTTGGCGTGCTAAAACAACATCACTTCGGTCTCTTAATAAATGGTGATGAACAATATCATCATTTAAAATAGGTGATGAAACAAAATGATAATCTGAATAATGACATTGAATTCGATTCAACATGTCAGCATTAATTGGCAATTGAATAGGTTCAAAGGGTTGTTGTTGTGCTACGCATGTCATTTGTTCGTCAAGTATCTCTAAATATCGTTGAATATTCAAATGTAATTGCGATTGATCTTGTTTATTAGCATTTTTAATCACTTGTTTTGCTTTGGAGAAAGATTTATAAGCTCCTTTAAAATTGCTACGACGAAAGTGATAGCAAGCTGTCGCACATAAAATCAAACTCACGATAGCATCTTGTTTACTAAAGTTGTCATTTTCCTTCCAAGCTTCTTCTAGTATGTCATGACATAAAAAATAGTGTTGCCTAGTATGAAAGTAGTAATAAAATTGAATTAATGCTTGTTCCATCTGAATTTCACCTTAATTTTAAAAGTTATATAAATTCATGCTATAATATTTTAGTGAAATATGCACATAAGTTGCAACATGAGGTAGATACTATGTATGAAGTAAAACTGGATGCATTTAACGGTCCACTCGATTTGTTATTACATTTAATTCAAAAATTTGAAATAGACATTTATGATATTCCTATGAAGTCATTAACAGAACAGTATATGCAATATGTTCACGCAATGAACCAATTAGAAATCAACGTAGCTAGTGAATACTTGGTTATGGCTTCAGAATTACTGATGATTAAAAGTAAATTATTGTTACCACAATCAGAGGAAGATGTCGATTTAGAAGAAGATCCACGTGAAGATTTAGTCGGTAGATTAATAGAATATCAAAACTACAAAGAGTACACTGAAATCTTAAATGAAATGAAAGTAGAACGTGATCACTATTACACTAAACATCCAACTGATTTATCACATATGGAAACAGATGAATCGTGGGATCCATCGAACACGATCGATTTAACCGAATTAATAGTTGCTTATCAACGTGTTAAAAACCGAGTAGAAATCAATAAACCTCATTCCGTAGAAATTAAGAAAGAAACATTTACCATACAACAAGCTACGGCACAAGTTACGGACAGATTAAAAACAAAAGCATCCTTTAATTTCTTTAGTCTGTTTACATTTACAGAACCTATAGAACAAGTGGTGACACACTTTCTAGCTATTTTAGAAATGTCCAAATCAGGGATTATTAATATTGAACAACATCAAAACTTTGATGACATTAATATATTAAGAGGAGTGAACTACGGCGTTGAATAAGCACGGCATATTAGAAGCATTGCTCTACACATCAGGAGACGAAGGTCTCGAAGTCAAACAATTAATCGAAATATTAGAAGTAAATGAAGATGAATTAGCAGAGTTAATTGACACTTATGAATCAAATGGTCTTATGATTCAACGATTCGGAACGACATGTGTTCTTACAACAAAAAAAGATGCCTCACAATACATCGAGGCATTAATCGAACAAAAATCTAAAATGAAATTATCACAGGCTGCAATGGAAACATTATCTATTATTGCGTATAATCAACCCTTAACTCGAAGTGATATCGAACTTATTAGAGGCATTAATTCTGATGGTGCAGTTAAAACCCTCATTGCAAGAGGCTTGGTAGAAGCTAAAGAAGTCCATCATTCACGTAGTCAACAATTAATCACGACAGACTTATTTTTAAATGTATTTGGTATAGAAAAATTAGAAGATTTACCAACCACTCAAGAAGATGAAGAAGAAATGGACGCATTCTTTAGTAACTTGGTAAATCAAAAGGGAGATACAAATGAGTAAAGAATTAGAAAGATTACAAAAAAGAATTGCAAGTAGTGGTTATACATCACGTCGTAAAGCAGAAACATTAATTACTGATGGCAAAGTAAAAGTTAACGGACATGTCGTCACTGAACTGGGTACAAAAGTTTCAAATTCAGATACTGTAGAAGTTGAAGGTATCAAATTAGAGCAAGAAGATAAAATTTATATTTTATTTAATAAACCTGCACAAGTAATTACAAGTGTATCGGATGATCGTGGCCGTAAAGTTGTGACTGATTACTTTAAAGATATCGAAACACGTATTTATCCTGTAGGTCGATTAGATTACGATACATCTGGATTATTATTATTAACGAATGATGGTGAATTCACTAATTTAATGACGCACCCTAGATACCATATTAAAAAGAAATATGTTGCTAAGCTTAAAGGATATTTAATGAGAGAAGAAGTTAAAGCTTTAGAAAAAGGAATCGAACTAGAAGATGGTTTCACGCAACCTGCTCAAGTAAAAGTGAAAAACCAAGACAAAGATAAAAATACGACGCTCGTTGAAATTACGATTAGTGAAGGTAGAAATAGACAAGTACGTCGTATGTTCGAACATTTTGGTCACCAAGTTAGTAAATTAACGCGTATCCAATTTGGTCCACTTGATTTAAAAGGCTTGAATGCAGGTGAAGGTCGTGTACTCACACCTCATGAAGTAAAAACGATTCGCCATTTAGCAGAAAATGGTAATGATTAAAATAAAACACTCATATTTTTAATATTTGAGATTTTTTTCACAAAGATTTCTTTAACACTAACTTAATGACTATTTCATATGCTATAATAACTAATGAAATGAACAGCATGTGTAGGAGGTAATTTAGTATTATGACGAATGAAATACTTATCGTTGATGACGAAGACAGAATCAGAAGATTACTTAAACTATACCTAGAAAGAGAATCTTTTGAAACACATGAAGCAAGAGATGGTAAAGAAGCTTATCAACTTGCTATGGAAAATGACTATGCGTGCATTCTTTTAGACTTAATGTTGCCAGAAATGGACGGTATCGAAGTAGCCACTCAATTAAGAGAGCATAAAGATACACCTATTATTATGCTCACTGCAAAAGGCGAAGAGACGAATCGTGTCGAAGGGTTTGAATCAGGTGCCGATGACTATATCGTTAAACCATTCTCTCCAAGAGAAGTCGTTTTAAGAGTCAAAGCATTATTAAGAAGAACGCAAACAACAACACCTGAACAAAGTGAACCTCATGCAAGAGACGTAATTGAGTTCAATCACTTAGTGATAGATAATGATGCGCATAGAGTATTAGCTGATAATGAACAGGTTAATTTAACACCAAAAGAATATGAACTATTAATTTATTTAGCTAAAACTCCTAATAAAGTATTTGATCGTGAACAATTATTAAAAGAAGTTTGGCATTATGAATTTTATGGCGATTTACGTACGGTGGATACGCACGTAAAAAGATTAAGAGAGAAACTCAACAAAGTATCGAGTGATGCAGCTCACATGATACAAACTGTTTGGGGCGTCGGTTATAAATTTGAGGTTAATACAAACGATGAACCGGCTAAATAGTGTAGTAATAAAACTGTGGTTAACTATAATTTTTATAGTAACGACAGTTTTAATTTTATTAAGTGCTGCCTTAATTACCTTTATTCAATATTACTATACACAAGAAGCGGAAGATTCCATTAAAGAAGACGCCAAACGCATAAGTAAATTGGTAGAAAACTCTACAAATCAAAACTTAGCCATCAAAAATAGCCAAACATTGATTGATAATCCCGGTGGATTAATTATCATGAAAAATACATCTACCGCATATCAACAAACCATTTCAACAGATAAACAAGCTATGCTCAAAGAAATTAAAAATAATAAAGATTTTAACCGTGTTTTCAAACATGGTGAGTCAATGACACGTAATGTCATGATTAAAGAACAGGGGAATTCACATCCGTATATATTAGTGGGTTATCCAATGAAAGCCGAGCCAGGAAGTCATACAGAATATAGCGGCGTCTTTATTTTTAAAGATTTAAAATCTATTGAAGATACCAATAATGCGATAACAATTATTATCTTAATTACCGCAATTATATTTTTAGCAGTGAGTACCATCTTTGCATTTTTCTTATCATCTAGAATTACTAAACCTTTAAGAGAGTTAAGAAATCAAGCACAAAAGGTATCACAAGGTGATTATTCACATATCACGTCAGTATCAACAAAAGATGAAATTGGAGAATTATCACGTGCATTTAATAATATGAGCTTTGAAATTCAAGAACATGTAGAAGCACTATCCACATCCAAAAATATACGTGATAGCTTAATTAACTCGATGGTTGAAGGTGTTATTGGTATTAATGAACAAAAGGATATTATTTTATCAAATAAAATGGCAGACCAAGTATTCCATACATTAGATGACAATGCTGTTGAATTAATAGAAAAACAAATTGAACAAACTTTCAATACTAAAGAAACGCAATTCCAAGAAATTGAAGCAAACACAAGGTATTATGTGATTATCATGAGTTATATTGACCGTATTCAAAACGATGGCAGAAGCGGTATTGTTGCTATTATACGTGATATGACAAATGAACATAACCTTGATCAAATGAAAAAAGACTTCATCGCAAATGTATCTCATGAATTACGAACACCGATTGCCTTATTACAAGGCTATACAGAATCTATTGTAGATGGTGTTGTAACTGAACCAGATGAGATACATGAATCACTAGCAATTGTCTTAGATGAATCTAAACGTCTGAACCGCTTAGTTAATGAATTATTAAACGTAGCACGTATGGATGCTGAAGGATTATCTGTTGAGAAAGAGTCACAACCAATCGCTGATCTGCTCAACAAAATGCGAATAAAATATCGTCAACAAGCGACTGATTTAGAACTTAATATGCAGTTTGAAGTAAGCAATCAACAACTATGGGACTACGATATGGATAGAATGGATCAAGTATTAACCAATTTAATCGATAACGCATCAAGATATACACAACCTGGAGATACCATTTCGGTAAAAACTGATGAAGATGATAGAACTCATATTTTAAGCATCGCTGATACTGGTACTGGAATTGCTCCTGAACATTTACAACAAGTCTTCGATCGTTTCTATAAAGTAGATGCGTCAAGAAAAAGGGGTAAACAAGGTACTGGATTAGGCTTATTCATCTGTAAAATGATTATAGAAGAACATGGCGGTACGATTGAAGTAGAAAGTCAAGTGGGTAAAGGAACAACCTTTATCATTAAATTACCAAAATAAACATTTTAAAACCTGTTAGAGTCAAATAATGGCTCTAACAGTTTTTTTATTTATTATGAAATCTATAGTTTGTTAAACAACTTGATTATTTTTATGACATCTTATATCTATATAAATATATCGGAGCAAACTCATTGTACATAGCAGAGTTATCATGTATGATATATTTAAATTAAAAATATAGTTAATTCATCTTCGGGGTCGGGTGTAATTCCCAACCGGCAGTAAATTAAGCCTGCGACGTAAAATGTCTCATTTTACCTGATTCAGTGAAACTCTGAAGCCGACAGTATAGTCTGGATGGGAGAAGATGGAGGTTTTTTTGTTGTGCAAATTTCCTCCTTTTCTAGCAAGATGAATGGAAGGAGAAAATAATATATGCAACACAATCAAAATAGACGTCTAATCTTTATAAGTATGCTAAGTGCAGTGGCTTTCGTACTTACCTTTATTAAATTCCCATTGCCATTTTTACCACCATACTTAACGTTGGACTTTAGTGATGTACCTACATTACTTGCCACATTTTTATTAGGACCAATTGCAGGACTAATAGTAGCTTTTATTAAGAATTTACTCAATTTCTTTTTCAATATGGGTGATCCTGTAGGACCATTAGCGAACTTTTTAGCAATTGCCAGTTTCTTATTAACTGCATATTATATTTATAGAAACAAACGCAATAAAAAGTCATTATTAACCGGTCTTGTTTTAGGTACAGTTGTCATGACCGTCGTATTAAGTATTTTAAATTATTTTGTACTGTTACCACTCTACGGTATGATATTTAACTTAGGTGACATTGTTCATAATCTTAAAGTAATTATTGTTTCAGGTATCATACCTTTTAATATTATTAAAGGTATTATCATTTCAATCATCTTTTACTTTATATTCAATAGAATTAAAAATAACATTCACATATAAATAACTAGCGCCCTTACACATGATGTGCAAGGGCGCTTTTAATATAATATATTATTCAAATTTAAGTGCGTCACCATCAAATGGTTCGTCTTCAATTTTGATTGAATCTGTTGGACAACCTTCTAGTGCATCTTCCATATCTTCATATAACTCTTCTGGCACCTCTGCAGTACCTTGGTTATCATCAAGGATTACGAAAGCAATACCTTCGTCGTCATAATCATAGATATCTGGAGCTGCTGCACCACATGCACCGCATGCTATACAAGTATCCGTATCAACGATTGTATATTTAGCCAATTTCATTCGCCTCCTTTGAAAAAATGCTACACTAGTAATAACAATACTACTATTGTAGACATCGATAGTATCATTTTCAATATATTCGTTTTATAGAGTGAGGGTTTATCTTGTATCAAATTATCAATCATGCGTATCAACACGCATTCAACTACAAAACAAATAAAAGTATTTATAATATTTTAACAGGAAAAAAATCCCATCAAACTTTTTTTGACGCAAGTAGTCAACAACTTTTGTCATTATATCATAGTTTACCGAGATTAAAATATCCGTCTTTTGAGCGATATTTAAATGAATTGAATGATGAGGAACCAAAAGTAAATATTAAAACGCATCCAAGATGTACATATGATAGTCTTATTAATACATTCAACTGTATCCAATTGCTCATTCAAACGGTATCACAAAGCATACACAACGATTTTAGATTCGTTCCTATAACGCAACAAACATATATTCAACAACGTGTTAAACATATTTATCAACACATTAAAGTTAATGATTTAGAATCAAAATTCATCACAGAAATAGAACAATTATTTGAAGACATCGCTAGCAAACATGAACATGTGTATTTACACTATTATTTACAAGGCTATGATGAGGCGATGTATACTAGACAACAAGTCAGTTTAATAGAATCGAAGTCTCAACAAGAATTATTTGAAATAGAAATGAACCAATTGGTCGATGTCATGTTTGAAATTGAAGATATACAAAAGCACCCTATATTAAATCAAACGATTATACGACCAACATTGCTCAATAAAACGAAATTAACCTTACATCAATTAGAACAAGGACACTCGATACACGACATCTCAACAATTCAAAATGTTAAATTAAATACGATTGAAGATCATCTTTTAGAGTTATTTATCAAAGGTTATATCAATGATTATGATACATATCTAGACATCAAAAGCATTCAACCCTTTATCGATTATTATAAAGGTCATATTGGAATAAAATTACGTGAGTATAAGCAGCAATTTGATACATTAACTTATTTTCAAATTAAATTGATGATTGTTGGTATTGAAAGGGGAGACTTAGTTGCTTCAACAGAAACTTAAAGATTGGTTTGGATTTGATTCCTTCAAACCTGGCCAAGAGGACATCATTTCCAGTGTATTAGACCAAAAGCATACGCTAGGTATTTTACCAACGGGTAGTGGCAAAAGCCTTTGTTATCAATTACCTACTTATATATTAGAAAAGCCAACACTTGTTATTTCACCATTAATTTCTCTCATGGACGATCAGGTCATGCAAATGAAATTAAATGGTGAACACGCGGTTTGTTGTATTCATTCAGGTATGGACAATACGGAAAAACGTCAAAACCTAAGTAACATTCGTCAGAGTAAATTTATCTATTTAAGTCCGGAATTTATATTACAACCTCAAAACTTTAAACTTATTGCCAATATAGATTTTGGTTTAATAGTTCTTGATGAAGCACATTGTTTGTCTGAATGGGGCTATGATTTCAGACCACATTATGCTTTAATTGGAAAAATAACTACATCCTTTAAATCAGCTACAATTCTAGCATTAACAGCTACGGCACCACCACATTTAGAAAGCGATTTAAATGAAATGCTTAATGTTACTTTCAATACCATTAAAACAAGTATGAATCGTATAAATATTTCATTAAAACATCTTAACTTTGGCTCTGACGAAGAAAAAATAGATTGGTTGTTACCACAACTTAATGAAACTGGGCCCACTATTATATATGTATCTTCAAAAAAATTATGTTTAACATTAGCGCAACTTATTTATGACTCAGGTTTTTTAACAGGGATATATCATGGTGATTTGAGTTATCAAGAAAGACAGACAGTACAACAACAATTTTTAAACAATGATATTCCAATCATAGTTGCAACAAGTGCATTTGGTATGGGCATAAATAAAAAAGACATACGCACAGTGATTCATTTTCATTTGTCATCAAGTCCTTCTAATTATCTACAAGAGATTGGTAGAGCGGGGAGAGACGGAGAAGCAAGCCAAGCTATTAGTTTATTCCAACCCGACGACGCTTATATTTTAGAAACCATATTATTTGCCGATAGAATTACATCTGAAGATATTCATTCATTTGAATTAGGACAATTTATTCCTCCTGAAAAAGAATCCATTTTAACAATACTTTATAATCAATATACAATTAATCAAATGCAACGTATATTTGATCAATCATTTCGACGCAAAAAGTTAGGTTATAGTCGTATGTTAGGCTACACACAACTTGACCAATGTCGCCGTAAATATTTGTTGGAATTTTTCAATGAACATCCTAAACTGCCAGATGTCTGTTGTGACAATGATACTGAATTACCAAGTATGAAAGTCATTAATCGTAAGAAAGTTAAACGTAAGCTTTCATATAGTGAAAAACTTCAAAATTTATTTGAACTATAGATTTTATTTTGCTTAACTCTTTATTCAAGCTATAATTAACTTATGAACAAAAATCTTAATACCTAAAAATTCTTGATTACTATACATAATCATTTAATTTATGGGTATAGTTTATGTATCATTATAAAATTAAACAGAGAGGATGATGATTGTGTCTAATAATAACTTCAAAGATGATTTTGAAAAAAATCGTCAAGCGATAGACCCAGAAGATCATAATGAGCAGACATCTTCACATGAAGAACAAGAAGATAATGCAGTAGACAGAACTGAAGACAAAGCAAATCAACAATTCCCACCAAGAAATGCACAGAGAAGAAAACGTCGACGAGATATAGCGACAAATAATAACCGTCAGGCAGATTCGCGTACAAAAGCTAGCCAAGATGGTTCATTAGATGATAGACATGATGATACATCATTACATAATGGAGATAACAAAAATTATGATGCATCCAATCACAATGATGTAAATAAAGATCACAAACAAGATCATCGTCCTGAAGATCATTCGACTCGTGAGTCTGAACAAGATTTTAAACAAGATGAACCATTAAATCGTAGTCGTAAAAGTGACGATTTGCAACATGATAATCGTCATGACAAGAAAGACGGACACGGTAAAGATGCTGCTCTAGCAGGTGGCGCTGCTGTAGGTGGAGCTGCAGTCGGTAAAAAAATGACAAGTGATCATAAGCAGGATGACAATCATCGTCAAGAGAATCGTGTAAGTGACCATCAAAAAGATCGCGACCGTCATGATGACTATACTAAAGATGAACATCGTCAAGATTCATCTAAAGATCGCCAAGACGAACTTAAAAAAGGGCATCATGATGAAGAACACCACGATTCAGGAAAAGGTAAAAAAGCTGCCGCAGCTGGTGCAGGCGTTGCTGGTGCTGCAGGTGCTGCTGGTTTAGCAAAACATCATCATGATAAGAAATTCGATCATACTGACGACAATGAATTGAAGAATGACCGTAATCAAAATCATCGTGATGATAAACATAACGACAAAGATGTGAAAGATAATCATCAATCAGATGATGAGAAATCTGGTAAAGGTAAAAAAGCTGCCGCAGCTGGTGCAGGCGTTGCTGGTGCTGCAGGCGCCGCTGGTTTAGCGAAAAATCATCATGATAAAAAAGAGAGCCATCATAACGATAAAGATATCAAAGATGACCACAAACATGATGACCATGACAAGCATGATAATAAAGATAAGCATAAGTCTAATAAAGGTAAGAAAGCTGCTGCAGTAGGTGCAGGCGCTGCAGTAGGTGCTGGTGCTGCGGGTGCTAAACACCATCATGATAAAAATAAACGTCAAGACAATCATGACGGTAAGAAAAAAGGCGGCTTTATGAAAATCATCTTACCAATTATAGCTGCAGTATTAATTTTAGGTGCAATCGCTATTTTCGCAGGTATGGCCTTAAATAATCATAGTAATAGTGGTAATGATGATAACAAAATAGCTAATGAAGATAGTAAAGATGGCAAGAAAAACAACGACGCTAGCAAAGATAAAGACAGCTCAAAAGATAAAGACAGCTCAAAAGATAAAGACAGTTCAAAAGATAAAGATAAATCAAAAGACTCTGATAAAGATAAAGCAACAACTAGTGATGAATCTGATTCATCTGACGCATCAAATTCAGATAAAAATAGTGCTAGTGATAATACTAATGGTGCTAACTCACAAGCATCTAATAGCCAAAGTCAAAATGGCTCAAATAGCCAAAATGGTCAAGGTCAAAACTCACAACAAAATGGCCAACAAGGCAGTAATAGCCAAAACAGCAATAGTAACCAACAAGGTAAGCAAACACATACCGTAAACGGTAAAGAAAACCTATACAGAATTGCCATTCAATATTACGGCAGTGGTTCACCTGCTAATGTTGAAAAAATCAGACAAGCTAATGGATTAAATGGTAATAATATCCATAATGGACAAACATTAGTGATTCCATAGGTACTATTCGACAATCAAATTAACTGTAAGTAATGTTAACGCATTACTTACAGTTTTTTTATTAGATTTTATTCAAATCAAAGCAAATCCCCAAAAAAAGTCATAAATAATTTAAACTTTTCTAAAACAAGGACTTCGCGAAAATAGGATATAACTGATATAATAATTTGGTGATTAAAGGAGGCCGTTTTACATGCAAAAAATAGAAAGTATCATCATTGGTGGAGGACCTTGTGGCTTAAGTGCAGCCATCGAACAAAAGAAAAAAGGTATTGAAACATTAGTGATTGAAAAAGGTAATGTTGTGGAATCTATCTATAATTATCCTACACATCAAACTTTCTTCTCATCTAGTGATAAATTATCAATTGGAGATATTCCATTTATCGTGGAAGAAAGTAAACCACGTCGAAATCAAGCCCTTGTATATTATCGAGAAGTCGTTAAACATCATCAATTAAATATCCATGCATTTGAAGAAGTTTTAACTGTCAAAAAGATGAATAATCGTTTTACAATCACAACAACTAAAGATGTATATGAATGTAAGTTTTTAACAGTTGCGACAGGTTATTACGGACAGCATAATACATTAGAAGTTGAAGGTGCTGAATTGTCAAAAGTATTCCATTACTTCAAAGAAGCACATCCATACTTTGACCAAAATGTTGTCGTGATAGGTGGTAAAAACTCAGCTGTAGATGCAGCTTTAGAATTAGAAAAAGCTGGAGCAAATGTGACAGTGATCTATCGTGGAGATCACTATCCAAAAGCCATTAAACCATGGATTCTACCAAATTTTGAATCATTAGTTAATCACGAAAAAATCACGATGGAATTTAATGCCAATGTAACGCAAATCACTGAAGAAAACGTTACATATGAAAAAGATGGAAAGACGATTACAATTCCAAATGATTATGTTTTTGCTATGATTGGTTATCATCCTAATTATGAATTTTTAGAATCAATCGGTATTGAAATTAATACAAATGAATATGGTACTGCACCAGTTTATAATCGTGAAACATACGAAACCAATGTAGAAAATTGTTACATCGCTGGTGTTATTGCTGCAGGTAATGATGCGAATACCATCTTTATTGAAAATGGTAAATATCATGGTGGTTTAATTACTCAAAGCATTCTTACTAAAAAGCAAACACCACTTGAATCATAATAATTATGGCGTAGAAGGTAAATTGTTGATACCTTCTACGCCTATTTAATTTATAGTTTATTCTTCAAAATATTGTTTGATTTGTTCACGATTTAATTCATTACTTAAACTTACAAGTAATTTTAATCTTGCTTTAGGACCATTTAATCCATTTGAAAAGATTAATCCTTTTTCAGCAAGTTGATATCCGCCACCTTCATATGCATAAACAGGACTGACAATACCGTTAAATGACCGAGATACGATGACAATCGGAATTTGTTTATCAATACAAGCATATAAACCTTCTAAACAAGTAGGTGGTAAATTACCTTGTCCCATAGCTTCTATAATTAAACCATCAATATCGCTCTCGGCATAGAAATGCAACAAGTCACTCTGCATATCCATATATGATTTTACTAATGGTACATTTAACTTTGGATTAATCATTTTATAACTAGTATGATGTAATGGATGATGGTGATATTGCACATTATCTTTGGTTAATACACCTAATGGACCATGATTCGGACTTTGGAAGGTATTTGTATTAGAGGTATGTGTTTTGGTTACATTTCGCGCTGTGTGAATTTCGTCATTAAAGACAACCATGACACCCATATGATATGAATTATTAGATGAAGCCACTCTTATAGCTGAAATAAAATTGTATAATCCATCTGAACCAATTTCATTTGATGAACGCATAGCACCAGTAATCACTACTGGTTCGTCAATATCTAATAACAAATCTAACAAATAAGCTGTTTCTTCTAGGGTATCTGTACCATGTGTAATTACAAAACCATCATAAACACTTTCATTATTAAGATTTGCATTAATGATAATATCTCTTAGTCCTTTAACATGTTGAATGGACATATGAGGAGAAGGGACATTCATAGGATGTATTTCATCTACTTGTGCATATTGTTTGATGATATCCTGATGTTGAGAAATTGGATTTTCTTTATTAGTAATAACTCGATTTGAACTATCCTGTGACATACTAATAGTGCCACCGGTATGTATAACAAGTAGACGTTTCATAGTTTTCCTCCTATTAATAAAATACATATTTATGATAAAATATTATTCATCAAACAACAAGGTAGGTATTTCGATAATGAGTTTAATTAATATTGCTTTAGATGGCCCTGCAGCTGCAGGTAAAAGTACAATTGCTAAACAGGTTGCTAGCCAACTATCAATGATTTATGTAGATACTGGTGCGATGTATAGAGCAATCACATATAAATATTTACGTACTAATCAAACTGAAGACTTCGAAGCATTAATCAAAGATACAACATTAGAATTAACTTATGACGAAACTAAGGGACAACGTGTAATACTAGATAACGAAGATGTCACTGATTACTTAAGAGAAAATGATGTTACGAATAATGTTTCATATGTTGCCTCTAAAGAACCTGTAAGATCATTTGCAGTAAAAAAACAAAAAGATTTAGCAGCTCAAAAAGGTATTGTTATGGACGGTAGAGATATTGGTACCGTTGTACTCCCAAATGCTGAACTTAAAGTTTATATGATTGCGTCTGTTGAAGAACGTGCAGAACGACGTCAAAAAGAAAATGAACTTCGCGGTATTGAATCTAATTTAGAACAACTTAAAGTGGAGATTGAGCAACGTGATCAATATGACATGAACAGAGAAATTTCACCTCTAAGAAAAGCAGACGACGCTATCACATTGGATACGACAGGCAAATCAATTGAAACAGTTACGAATGAAATCTTAGACATGGTTAACCAAATTAAATAATCAATTAAGAAGCTATATAAACGACTTAAGCATAAACGTTTATATAGCTTTTATTGTGATTTATAATGAACTTGAGTTATTTCAAACTGAAATAATAATCATATATACTATAAATATGCATCTTTACCTCTTAATGTTGAATAAAAATTGAAACCTAAAGCACTTTAAAGCTCAACTTTTATAAATAACAATCTTTTTCTTAAAGTGTAAAAGGGGAATTTCTTGACAATTCTGTCAGTTTGTAAGATGTTATAATTATGTAGTGTATAAGGAGGCAGACAAGATGACTGAAGAATTCAATGAATCAATGATTATTGATATTAAAGAAGGTGACAAAGTCACTGGAGAGGTGCAACAAGTTGAAGATAAACAAGTTGTTGTGCATATTAATGGTGGAAAATACAATGGTATAATCCCTATTAGCCAATTATCCACACATCATATTGAAAAACCTAATGAAGTAGTTAAAGAAGGCGACGAAATCGAAGCCTACGTAACGAAAATAGAATTTGATGAAGAAAATGATTCAGGCGCTTATATTTTATCAAAAAGACAACTTGAAACTGAACAATCTTATGATTATTTACAAGAAAAACTTGATAACAATGAAGTGATTGAGGCAAAAGTAACAGAAGTTGTTAAAGGTGGATTAGTAGTAGACGTTGGACAACGTGGTTTCGTTCCAGCATCTCTCATTTCTACAGACTTTATCGAAGATTTCTCTGATTTCGAAGGCCAAACTATTAAAATTAAAGTAGAAGAGTTAGACCCTGAAAATAATCGTGTTATTTTAAGCCGTAAAGCAGTTGAACAAGCTGAAAATGAAGTTAAAAAAGCTTCACTATTAGATTCACTTAACGCTGGCGATGTGATTGAAGGTAAAGTAGCACGTTTAACAAACTTTGGTGCATTTGTTGATATTGGTGGTGTAGACGGTTTAGTTCACGTTTCTGAATTATCACATCAACACGTACAATCTCCTGAAGAAGTCGTTTCTGTTGGAGATAAAGTCAAAGTTAAAGTTAAATCAGTAGAAAAAGATACTGAACGTATTTCATTATCAATCAAAGATACGTTACCAACACCATTCGCTCAAATTAAAGGTCAATTCCATGAAAATGATGTTATCGAAGGTACAGTTGTAAGATTAGCTAACTTCGGTGCATTTGTTGAAATTGCTCCTGGCGTTCAAGGATTAGTTCACATCTCTGAAATTGACCACAAACACATCGGTACACCTGGTGAGGTACTAGAGCCTGGTCAACAAGTAAGTGTTAAAATCTTAGGTATTGATGAAGAAAACGAACGTGTTTCTTTATCAATTAAAGCAACATTACCTAATGAAGATGTTGTTGAAAGTGATGCTTCTACAACACAATCTTACTTAAACAATGACGCTGATGAAGATAATCCTACTTTAGGTGATGTCTTCGGTGATAAATTTAAAGATCTTAAATTTTAATAATTAATTATGCTAAGAATGAACACTCCAATTAGAGGTTAAACTTTAATTGGAGTGTTTTTTTACGAATAACTCATTCAACTCCATATATTACATTGTTTATTATAATCGTATTTTGAATCGGTGCTTGCATGTGATAAAATTATAGAGATTAAGAAAGAGAGGAAGTTAACAAATGACTAAACCTATAGTAGCAATTGTAGGAAAGCCTAACGTAGGTAAATCTACAATTTTTAATAGAGTAGTCGGCGAACGTGTATCCATCGTGGAAGACACACCTGGTGTAACCAGAGACCGAATCTATTCATCAGGTGAATGGTTAACGCATGAATTCAATATTATTGACACAGGTGGTATTGAAATCGGAGATGCACCATTCCAAACACAAATAAGAGCACAAGCTGAAATTGCGATTGAAGAAGCAGACGTCATTGTATTTATGGTCAATGTTAGAGAAGGATTAACGCAAAGTGATGAAATGGTTGCTCAAATGCTTTATAAAAGTAAAAAACCTGTAGTCCTTGCAGTAAACAAAGTTGATAACGTTGAAATGCGAAATGATATTTATGATTTTTATTCATTAGGCTTTGGAGAACCTTATCCTATTTCTGGATCACATGGTCTAGGTTTAGGTGATTTATTAGATGCTGTTGTCGAAAACTTCGGCGAAGAGGAAGAAGATCCATATGATGATGACACAATTCGATTATCTATAATAGGACGACCAAACGTTGGTAAATCTAGTTTGGTTAATGCTATTTTAGGAGAAGAACGTGTAATCGTATCAAATGTAGCAGGCACTACTAGAGATGCAGTAGATACAGAATATTCATTTGATGGTCAAGATTACGTATTAATCGATACAGCTGGTATGCGTAAAAAAGGTAAAGTCTATGAATCAACTGAAAAATATTCAGTACTTAGAGCATTAAAAGCGATTGAACGTTCAAATGTCGTTTTAGTTGTTATCGATGCAGAACAAGGTATTATCGAGCAAGACAAACGTGTTGCAGGATATGCAAATGAAGAAGGTAAAGCGATTGTTATCGTAGTAAATAAATGGGATACCGTTGAAAAAGATAGCAAAACAATGAAGAAATTCACTGAAGATGTTAGAAAAGAATTTCAATTCTTAGATTACGCACAAATTGCTTTTGTTTCTGCTAAAGAACAATTAAGACTTAAAACATTATTCCCATATATTAAAGAAGCAAGTGAAAATCACAAAAAACGTGTTCAAAGTTCAACTTTAAATGAAGTCATTACTGATGCTATTTCTATGAATCCAACACCTACAGATAAAGGTAGAAGATTAAATGTCTTTTATTCAACACAAGTGGCTATCGAACCACCTACATTCGTAGTATTTGTAAATGATGTTGAATTAATGCATTTCTCTTATAAACGTTACTTAGAAAATCAAATCAGACATGCATTTGGTTTTGAAGGTACACCTGTTCATATCATTCCAAGAAAAAGAAACTAATAAACGGAGGGGAATATTAATATGACTAAAATATCAGTTTTTGGTATGGGAAGTTTTGGTACTGCTTTAGCAAATGTATTAGCACAAAACGGACATGACGTATTAATGTGGGGTAAAAATAGTGAAAACGTTGAAGAATTAAATACACATCATATGAATAAAAACTATTTAAAAGAAGCAAAGCTTGAGCCATCTATCAAAGCTACAACTGATTTAAGTGAAGGAGTTGCCTTTGCTGATATCTATTTAATGGCTTTACCTACAAAAGCAATGAGAGAAGTAGCAACACAAATTGATGATTTATTAACTTCTAAAAAGACATTTATACATGTAGCAAAAGGTATTGAAAATGGTACTTTTAAGCGCGTTTCTGAGATGTTAGAAGATTCTATTTCTCCAGAACACAATGCAGGTATTGGTGTATTATCAGGTCCAAGCCATGCAGAAGAAGTGGTCATCAAACAACCTACAACTGTTGCTGCCTCTTCAAAAGATGAAAAAGTAAGTCAATTAATACAAGATTTATTTATGAATGACTATTTACGCGTATATACTAACAATGATCTTGTAGGCGTTGAACTCGGTGGCGCTTTAAAAAATATCATTGCCGTAGCCAGTGGTATAGTAGCAGGAATGGGCTTTGGTGATAATGCAAAAGCAGCACTTATGACAAGAGGCTTAGCCGAAATTAGTCGCTTAGGTGAAAAATTAGGTGCAGATCCAATGACATTCCTTGGCTTAGGTGGCATTGGCGATTTAATCGTCACATGTACATCAACACATTCACGTAACTTTACTTTAGGATATAAATTAGGCCAAGGTAAAACGACTGATGAAGCACTTGAAGAAATGAAAATGGTAGTTGAAGGTATTTACACAACAAAATCAGTATATTATTTAGCACAAGAAGTTAACGTAGAAATGCCAATAACAACTGCGTTATATAAGGTGTTATTTGAAGATGTACCCGTTAAAGAAAGTATTAAAGAATTAATGGGTCGTGACAAAAAATCTGAATAATTAGTGTAATATAACACTTATTTTATGAGATTTTCAAAAAAATTAATTCTATTCGCTTTATTTCAACGTTTTTAATATATAAATCGTTGCGATGACAGTAATCAGTGTGTTAAAGTCATACCATAATGATATAAAGATATCATTATCAAACCTCAGGAGGTGAATTCATAATGAATAAAACTGATTTAATCAATGCAGTAGCAGAGCAAGCTGATTTAACTAAAAAAGAAGCTGGTTCAGCAGTTGACGCTGTATTCGAATCTATCCAAAACTCACTTGCTAAAGGTGAAAAGGTACAATTAATCGGTTTCGGTAATTTTGAAGTACGTGAGCGTGCTGCTCGTAAAGGCCGTAACCCTCAAACAGGTAAAGAAATTGATATTCCTGCAAGTAAAGTCCCAGCATTCAAAGCTGGTAAAGCATTAAAAGATGCAGTAAAATAATTTTACTTAAAAAAAGCCCTTCTGGGGCTTTTTTGTTTTTATAATGAATTTCGAATATATAAGCCAGTTAATTAAAACTACTAAATTTTTGGATGGAAGATAGATAGCACAATACATACGATTAAATTTTATACATATAATGGCATCTTAAAGCTATAACTATCATTAATATTACAAAGCCTTTGCTTTTGCATAACAGTACCTAACTTCTTTCTTTGTAAGAAGAAGGTTCTTTGCGGTTTACAAAAGCCTTTGCTTTTTCATTAGAGTACCTAACTTCTTTCTTTGTAAGAAGAAGGTACTCTAACATTTAATTTTTTGATATATAATGTTAATATAAATAGTGATAATATCGTGAGGTGTGAACATGGAAACTACTGTCAGTAAATTAAATATAGATATCAATCAAAGACTTAAGGGTATTGTTGATTATGAATCGATCCAAATCAACGAGAAGTTGGGGGATTTATTAGATTCATATGATTTACCAGAAAAAGCTAAGTTAGCTTGCCTCACAATCGACACTTCAATGAAACATTTAGATGATATATCTAACAGTGGGTTATCAAAACATTCAATTTTAGTTGGTGATCTACTTAGTGCACATTTTTATACTATTCTAGCTGAAATCAATGATCCAACATATCAGCTTGCAATGAGTAAAGCTATTGTTGAAGTAAGTGAGTTGAAATCATCACTTCATCAACATGTTTTAACTGATGATGAAGCTAGTAACGCCATATTTAAAGTTGAAACTTTATTCCCATATATTACGCTGTCACATTTTTGCGATGAAGAAAATGCTAATCGTATATATGAATTTTTATATGATGATGTACATGATTACTATCCATCATATTTAAAAAACTATAATAAAGAACGTATTAACCAAATAATGAAAGACATCAAACAAACGCTAGAAAAAAGAAGAGGTAATTAAGATGGCTGAAAATAATGCTAAAAAAGAACAAGTTCATACAGTTTTCCAAAACATATCAAAAAAATACGATAGATTGAATAATATCATTAGCTTCGAACAACACAAAGTTTGGAGAAAGCGTGTTATGAAAGAAATGGCAGTAAAGAAAGGTAGTACAGCTTTAGATGTATGTTGTGGTACTGCCGATTGGACAATCGCATTAAGTAAAGCAGTAGGACCTCAAGGAGAGGTGACTGGATTAGATTTTAGTGAAAACATGTTAGAAGTTGGGAAAGAAAAGACCGCTCATATGGACAACATTCATTTAGTCCATGGTGATGCAATGAATTTACCTTTTGATGATGCATCATTTGATTATGTGACAATAGGGTTTGGTTTGAGAAATGTACCTGACTACTTAGGTGCACTCAAAGAGATGGAACGTGTGCTAAAACCAGGTGGCATGATTGTCTGTTTAGAGACTAGCCAACCAACTTTACCAGTATTCAAACAAGTTTATCGTTTATATTTCAAATTTGTAATGCCTATATTTGGTAAGTTATTCGCAAAATCTAAAGAAGAATACGAATGGTTACAACAATCAACCTTTGACTTCCCAGGTAAAGAAAAATTAAAACGACTATTTGAACAAGCAGGATTTAGTAATATTAAAGTACGTAGCTTCACAGGTGGCGTTGCTGCAATGCACCTTGGCTATAAACAAAAATGATCAGACCAAAGGTGATTAACGTGGCAAAGTTAAACATGAACAATGAAATAAAAAAAGTTGAAAAGCGTCTTGAACAAGCTATCCATAGTCAAGATAAAGTACTTGAAGAGGCTGCTTTTCATTTACTATCTTCAGGGGGAAAACGTGTAAGACCCGCTTTTGTTATACTTAGTAGCCAATTCGGTAAAGAAGAAGGCGTTTCTGAAGATACATACAAAGTAGCCGTCGCATTAGAACTTATTCATATGGCAACATTAGTTCATGATGATGTCATAGATAAAAGTGATAAACGTAGAGGCCGTTTAACTATATCTAAAAAATGGGATCAAACTACAGCTATTATTACAGGCAATTTTTTACTAGCATTAGGTCTACAACATTTATCAGAGATTAAAGACAAACGTGTTCATGAAATTTTATCAGAATCTATTGTAGATGTCTGTCGAGGAGAGCTATTTCAATTTCAAGATCAATTCAATAGCCAACAAACAATGACCAACTATTTACGACGAATCAACCGTAAAACTGCACTATTAATTCAACTTGCTACCGAGGTGGGTGCAATCACAGCTGGCTCTGATATTAAAACCATTCACAAGTTAAAAATGATTGGTCATTACATTGGAATGAGTTTCCAAATTGTTGATGATATACTCGATTTTACGAGCACTGAAAAGAAACTAGGTAAACCTGTTGGTAGTGATTTAATGAATGGACATATCACTTTACCAGTATTACTTGAAATGAGAGATAATTCAGCATTTAGACAAATGATTGAAGAACTACATCCAAATAGTAATAAAGAACAGTTCGAAGCGTGTATCAATATCATTCGTCAATCTAATAATATTCAAGTATCTAAAGATATAAGTGAAAAATACTTAGAAAAAGCATTAAATTTAATTGATGAATTAGAAGACAATCAAGCACGTCAATTATTTAAAAAGTTAATTAAAAAAATGGGCTCTCGAAATGTGTAAAGCATGTAAATCAACTTGAAAGCGCTTTAAATAATTGGTATGATAATAGTTAGCTAGGTTATTAATAGCCGGACAAGTCAACTTATACATACACTAGAAACTTGTTACATTAAATTACAGGGGGACTACGCAAGTGGAACGTACATTTTTAATGATTAAACCAGATGCAGTACAAAGAAATTTAATTGGAGAAATTATTTCTCGAATTGAAAACAAAGGATTAAAACTTGTAGGCGGTAAGTTAATGCAAGTACCACAAGAATTGGCAGAAAAACATTATGGTGAGCATGAAGGAAAACCTTTCTACAATAATTTAATCTCTTTCATTACTTCAGCACCAGTATTTGCAATGGTTGTTGAAGGTGAAGATGCTGTTGCAGTATCTCGTCACATTATCGGAAGCACAAATCCATCTGAGGCTGCTCCTGGTTCAATTAGAGGAGATTTAGGTTTAACAGTTGGTAGAAATATCATCCACGGTTCTGACTCTGTTGAATCAGCAGAAAGAGAAATTAACTTATGGTTCAAAGAAGAAGAAATCAGTAGTTACGAATCTCCTAGAGACGCTTGGTTGTACGAATAATATCAAACATAAAACGTTATTCATTTTATCCAAAGTGATGTGTCCATGACACATCACTTTTTTTTATTTCTTCGACTTTTTTTACGCTAAAACTCTATAATGATTAAATCTATTAATCAATCATATTTATGGAAATTTAAATATTTTAAAATCAATAAATATAGCGATCGTTTGCTAAACTTATATTGATTTATTGATTATGATATGATTAAACCAATATAATAATTTATAAACGAACTCAATGGAAAGGAGTGTGCTTTGATGAGATATTTAACTTCCGGTGAATCACATGGCCCACAACTAACAGTAATTATTGAAGGTGTCCCAGCTAATTTAGAAATTAAAGCTGAAGATATTAATAAAGAGATGTTTAAGAGACAAGGTGGATACGGCAGAGGACGTCGCATGCAGATTGAAAAAGATGCAATTGAAATTGTTTCAGGTGTAAGAAATGGTTATACCCTAGGTAGTCCCATCACACTTGTTGTTACAAACGATGACTTTACACATTGGAGAAAAATTATGGGTGCTGCGCCAATTAATGATGAAGAAAGAGAAAATATGAAACGTACAATTACTAAACCTAGACCAGGTCATGCAGACCTTATTGGAGGTATGAAGTACAACCATCGTGATCTGCGTAATGTTTTAGAACGTTCATCAGCTAGAGAAACAGCTGCTCGTGTAGCTGTCGGCGCCGTCTCTAAAATATTATTAGAGCAATTAGATATCCATATCTATAGTCGTGTGGTAGAAATTGGTGGTATTAAAGACGAAGGGCTATATGACGTTGAAACATTTAAATCTAATGTTGATAAAAATGATGTTCGTGTCATTAATGAAGATATCGCACAACAAATGAGAGATAAAATAGATCAAGCCAAAAAAGAAGGCGACTCAATCGGTGGTGTTGTTCAAGTTATTGCTGAAAATATGCCAGTAGGTATCGGTAGTTATGTCCACTATGATAGAAAACTAGATGGCCGTATTGCTCAAGGCGTTGTAAGTATCAATGCATTTAAAGGTGTAAGTTTCGGTGAAGGATTTAAAGCTGCTGAGAAACCAGGCAGTGAAATTCAAGATGAAATTATGTATAACGAAACCAAAGGATACTATAGAGCATCCAATCATTTAGGTGGTTTTGAAGGTGGTATGTCTAATGGAATGCCAATTATTGTCAATGGTGTGATGAAGCCAATACCAACTTTATATAAACCTTTAAACTCTGTAGATATCAATACCAAAGAAGATTTCAAAGCGACTATTGAAAGATCTGATAGTTGTGCTGTACCTGCAGCAAGTGTTGTTTGTGAACATGTCGTTGCATTCGAACTTGCTAAAGCATTATTAGAAGAATTTCAAGCTAATCATATCGACCAACTTAAAGCACAAATAGCAGAACGTAGACAATTAAATATCGAATTCTAATTCGTATAATTCAGGTGATTAAATATGAAGTTAAACACAACATACGCAAACAACAACTATCCTATAATTGTAGAACATGGCGCAATCAATTTATTAAATGAAATCAACCAATCATATGATCAATCATTTTTTATCATCGATGATACTGTATATCAATTATTTAAAAACAAGTTAGACCAATTGATTCAAGCCAATCATGCTACTAAAATAATCATACCATCAGGTGAACAAACAAAAACATTTGCACATTTCCATGACATCATTGAATCCATACTCAGTCATCAAATTACGCGTAATACATCAATTGTAGCTATTGGTGGTGGAGCAACAGGAGATTTTGCAGGATTCGTTGCATCAAGCTTATTAAGAGGCGTTGCATTTATACAAGTACCTACAACTATATTAGCTCACGATTCAAGTATCGGAGGTAAGGTAGGTATTAATTCTCAATATGGTAAAAATCTGATAGGTGCCTTTTATCGTCCTAGTGCCGTTTTATATGATTTAGACTTTTTAACAACCTTACCTTATAGTGAAGTACTTAGTGGTTATGCGGAAGTTTATAAACATGCTTTACTCAATGGTGAAGCAGATACTAGAAAGATAGAACAACATTTTTCAAATAAAGATGCTTTAGCCTCATTAAATGATATGGAAACTTTTATTTATAAAGGGATTGAAACGAAGCTTAATATTGTAATTAATGATGAAAAAGAGCAAGGTGTTCGTAAATTTTTAAATTTAGGACATACCTTTGGACATGCAATAGAGTATAAATATAAAATTCCACATGGACATGCAGTTATGATTGGAATTGTGTATCAGTTTATAGTGGCAAATCATTTATTAAAAACAAACTACGATATTGATCATTACTTAAATTATTTAGATGCTTTAGCATATCCAATCCAAATCATTAAAGAACTTCATTTCGATGATATTTATCAATTTATGCTATTAGATAAAAAGAATAATCATGATGGTATTCAGATGGTATTATTAAAATCTTTAGGTAATGCAGTCGTTCAACACGTTGATCAATCTACACATTTAGCTGCATTTAAAGAACTTCAATCTAAAATTAAGTAGGTGAATAAATGATGTCGACTGCAGAAACAATTCAAATTAATGGTCCTTTAAAAGGCGAAATAGAAGTACCTGGTGATAAATCAATGACACATCGAGCAATTATGCTCGCATCATTAGCTACTGGTCAAACACAAATTCACAAACCTTTACTCGGTGAAGATTGTAAAAGAACAATGAACATTTTTAGACTTTTAGGTGTTTCAATTACTGAAGAAGAAGATAGATTAATCGTCGATTCACCTGGCTACCAACATTTTAAAATACCGCACCAAGTACTCTATACAGGTAATTCAGGAACTACCACACGCTTATTAGCCGGTCTACTGAGCGGTATTGGTATCGAAAGTGTTCTATCTGGAGATGTATCTATTGGTAAAAGACCCATGGATAGAGTGCTCAATCCTTTATTGAAAATGAATGCCAATATTTGTGGTGTAGAGGGTAACTATACACCACTCATTATTAAGCCTTCTGACATTAAAGGAATGACTTATACAATGGAAGTAGCGAGTGCTCAAGTGAAAAGTGCTATTTTATTCGCAAGCATTTTTTCAAATGAATCATCGAGTATTACTGAAATTGATGTGAGTCGTAACCACACAGAGACAATGTTTAATCATTTTAATATTCCTATTATTGTAAATGGTAAAACGATTGTCACAGAGCCTTTAGCAGTAAAACATATCAAACCACATGACTTCTATGTACCTGGTGATATTTCTTCAGCAGCCTTTTTCATCGTTGCAGCCTTAATAACACCTGGAAGTGATGTTACAATTCATAATGTTGGCATTAACCCAACACGTTCCGGTATCATAGATATCGTTCAACAAATGGGTGCTCGTATTGAATTATCTAATGTGACTAAAGAAGCTGAGCCAACTGCTTCTATTAGAGTTCAATACACACCTAATTTAAAGCCAATACAAATTCATGGAGAACTCGTACCAAGAGCCATAGATGAGTTGCCAGTGATTGCATTATTATGTACACAAGCATCTGGTACAAGCGTTATTAAAGATGCTGAAGAGTTGAAGGTTAAAGAAACCAATCGTATCGATACAACAGCAGACATGTTAAATCAATTAGGTTTCGAATTACAACCTACAAATGATGGCCTTATTATTCATCCGTCAGAATTTAAAACAAGTGTGACTGTAGATAGTCAAACCGATCACCGTATCGGTATGATGTTAGCTATCGCATCGTTACTAAGCTCAGAACCTTTAACGATTGAACAATTTGATGCAGTCAATGTTTCATTTCCAGGCTTCTTACCAAAATTAAAGCTTTTAGAAAATGAGGGATAATAGTAATGGAAGATATCTACAAATTAATAGACGATATCAATTTACAAAAATTAACAAATTTAGATACACGTGTGAATGAAGCGCTTAGTTCTAATAACGATGACGCACTATTCATATTAGGTGAAACGCTATATAATTTCGGCTTAACACCTCAAGGTTTAGAAGTTTTCAGAACGTTATATCATAGATATCCTGACGAAAGCGAACTACTCATCTACTTTATTGAAGGATTAATGTCAGAGAATCAAACTGATGAAGCGTTAGAATATTTAAGTCAAGTTGAAGCATCTACTGAAAAATTAATGCTTGAAGCAGACTTATATCAACAAATAAACATGCTCGAAGTCGCAATCGACAAGATACAGTCAGCCATTCAGCTAGAACCAAACGATCCTATTTTACATTTTGCTTTAGCAGAATTACTTTATTTTGATGGACAATACCTTCGTGCAACTACTGAATATGAAACAGTTCTCGAAACTGGTGAATACGAAGTCAATGGTATCAATCTGTTCTCAAGACAAGCAGATTGTAGTTTACAGAGTGGTAATTACAGCGATGCGATTCGATTATATGATGAAATTAATGAAACTGAAATGAATTCAGAAGACTATTTCAAAAAGGCAATAGCATATGAAAAAAATGATATAACACAAGAAGCCATTAAGATTATGAAATCATTATTATCTAAAGACCCTGATTTCTTACAAGGCTACTTCTACTTACAATCTTTATACGAAAATGAAAAAAATTATCCAGATGCGATTGAAATTGGTAAAGAAGGATTGCGACTGAGTCAATTTTATAAGGAATTAATGGTATCAACAGGCAGTCTTGAAATTGAACATGGCGATGCTAATGAAGGTGTTACTTTATTAAAACAAGCATTAGAAGTAGATAATGCTTACCATGAACCATTACTTATTTTAAGTGATTTGTATAGAAGTGAAGAGGACTACGAAGCAATCATTGAATTATTAACTTATGTAGATGAAGAAGACCTAGATCCTGTATTTATGTGGCATTTAGCCTATGCATATGGACAAGAAGAACGAGATAAAGAAGCACAGCATTTCTTCGAATTGGCTTATCCTACACTTAAATCACAATCTGAATTTTTAAGCGACTACTATTTCTATTTATTAGAAATCGGTCAAAAAGATACAGCTAAATCAATACTAGATCAATTATTAGAAATGGATCCAAGCAATGAAACATGGCACGATGAAGCAATGCGCTTACAGTCTTAAAAGGGTGATTAATGAATGAATAACTCCCTAACTAAAATGAAACAAAGCTTTATCGAGTATCTTTTATTTCATTATGAATTTAAATCTCGTATCTCAGTTTGGGTTTTAAATTATTTAAAAGCTAGTCCTAAAAAACTACAATATATTCACTTTGTTGATGAAGGTATCACGCATCATCAAACTTTACAAATTGCAGAAGTAGAATCACATGCTTCTGCAATTCAATTTAATGGTGAACAACTACAACTTGTAAATACGAATGAAATATTTGAATTGATAGCTAATAATGAAATTTCATTTGATATTCAATTGCATTTTTCAAATAAGCAACAACGTGAAAGTCGCTTAGATGATCTGATATTAGCACAATTAATTCATTCACCAAATTATTCATCATATGTACAAGATTTATATGCCATTTCGATAAATGAACGTAAACAGGCAACATTAATTGAGCGACTACAAGATAATATCGATTTAAGTCTTCAAATGAAAGAACAAGAACGATTTTATCAGCTTACTCAAATTCTGAACGTTCTAAAGACGAAACAAATGAATAGTGAAAACGGAGACTCTGATGATGACAATTAAACAATATTGGGAAATTTCGTTGTACAATCGTCCATTTTTAATTTTTTTATTGATTTGCAATGTATTAGGGACAATTTATGGTTACGATTGGTATAGTGGGCAACTCTATATCACTCCAACATATTTTTTACCGTTTGTGCCTGATAGTCCAACCGCTTCATTATTTTTATCAATTGCGATTGGTTTGCTTTTACTTAATCGATCTTCATCTATCATCCAAGCACTCGCTTTTGTCACATTAGTTAAATATGGCGTGTGGGCGGTTATTATGAATATCATTATGTTTATCATTGACGGTGATATAACTATAAATGGACTTATGCTATTGTTATCTCACGGTATCATGGCACTTCAAGCCTTTTACTTTTATCCTCGTTTTAATATTACCACAATAGGCTTTATCGTCTCTTTCATTTGGGTGTTAGTGAACGATTATATTGATTACGTAAAAATGCAATTTCCTTATTATAAGTTTATTGCTTCCCATGTTGTAGAAATTGGAGTATTATCTATTTGTCTAAGTATGATTTCACTATTTTTATATTTGTATTTAGAACGTATCATTAAAGTTAAATCATTTGATTAAAGTGCAATTTGACAGTAGAATATGATTAAAGGAGAGTGAGTTTATTGTCTTTAATATCAATGATTATTTATTTTGTAATATTAATGGTCATCCCTATGTGGGCACAACATAAAGTTAAATCTAATTATGAAAAATACTCACAGGTTAGATCCACTAGTGGTAAAACTGGTCGTGAAGTAGCTGAAGAGATTTTACATGCTAATGGCATTTACGATGTCGATGTAGTTAAAGGTGATGGCTTCTTAACAGACCACTATGACCCAAACAAAAAAGTTGTTTGTTTATCTCCTGCAAACTACGATAGACCTTCTGTTGCTGGTACAGCTATTGCAGCCCATGAATGTGGACACGCAATACAACACCAACAAGGTTATGTTTTCTTAAGATTCAGATCAGCATTGGTACCTGTTGCAAACTTAGGTAGTTCACTAAGTTATATGGTTATTATGTTAGGTATCGTGTTAACTGCATTAGGCAGTGCCTTCGGATCTACTGCATTATGGATTGGTGCAGGTTTAATGTCACTTGCTGTTTTATTCTCAATTGTGACGTTACCAGTCGAATTCGACGCCAGTTCACGTGCAATGAAACAAATCACAGCATTGAATATCGTAAATGAGAAAGAGTACAAACACGCTAAGAAGGTATTATCAGCTGCAGCAATGACATATGTTGCATCTACTGCAGTAGCATTAGCCGAATTAGCTCGTATTATTTTAATCGCTAGATCAAGTGATTAATCTCGTCAGACTTAAATTTAGACACACCTAATGGTTGATATCGTCCAAATAATGATATCAACCATTTTTTATTTAAAGCAAGCGCTCACTTTGATTACACTAAGAATGCATATCACTTTATTTTGATATATACTATATTAGAAATGCATTCAAAGGAGAGACGTTAATTGAAATCAATGACTCAAATGCAAAAAGAAGTAGATGACTACATTAGTCAATTTAAAGCAGGTTATTTTTCTCCATTAGCTAATCTTGCTAGACTAACAGAGGAAGTCGGAGAATTGTCTAGAGAAATCAACCATCAATATGGTGAAAAGAAAAAGAAGGATACAGAAGAAGAAAATACCATTAAAGCAGAATTAGGCGATAATCTATTTGTATTATTATGTATTGCCAATTCTCTAGATATCGATATGACAGAAAGTTTTAATGAAACAATGGACAAATTTAATACTCGAGATCATAATCGCTTTGAAAGAAAATAAATCGTTAAAAATAATAAAGAAAGGATGGGTTATTTATGAAAATAGGTATTACTTGTTACCCGTCCATGGGTGGTTCAGGCATTATTGCTACAGAGTTAGGCATTAAAATGGCAGAAAGAGGACACGAAGTCCATTTTATCACTTCAAATATACCATTTAGAATCCGTAAACCATTACCAAATATGATTTTCCATCAAGTCGAAGTAAATCAATATGCCGTTTTCCAATATCCACCATATGATATTACATTAAGCACAAAAATTTCAGAAGTTATTAAAGAATATGATTTAGATATTCTACATATGCACTATGCTGTACCACATGCAATTTGTGGTATTTTAGCGAAGCAAATGTCAGGTAAAGATATTAAAATAATGACGACCTTACATGGTACAGACATTACTGTACTCGGCTATGATCACTCATTAAAAGGTGCCATTAAATTTGGTATAGAAGAAAGTGATATCGTTACAAGTGTGAGTCATTCTTTAGCAGAACAAACAAAAGAAATTATTCATACTGACAAAGAAATTGTTCCAATTTATAATTTTGTAAGAGAAAATGAATTCCCTACACGACATGATGAAACATTTAAAACAGATTATGGTATTTCACCCAATGAAAAGGTACTCATACATGTTTCTAACTTTAGATCCGTCAAACGTATCGACACCATAATTGAAACGTTTGCTAAAGTTCATGAAAAAATACCAAGTAAATTAGTTCTCTTAGGTGATGGGCCTGAACTTATTGATATGCGTCAAAAGACACGAGATTTAGGTGTAGAAGAACATGTCTTATTTTTAGGGAAACAAGACAATGTGAGCGCATTTTATCAATTGTCCGATTTAGTACTCTTATTAAGTGAAAAAGAAAGTTTTGGTTTAACACTGTTAGAAGCAATGAAAACAGGCGTCGTACCTATAGGATCAAACGCAGGCGGAATTAAAGAAGTTATCAAACATGGTGAAACAGGCTATATTGTCGATGTAGGGGATAGCGAACAAGCAGCACAATATGCTATTAAACTGTTACAAGATCGCAAACTTTATGAACAATTTCAGTCACAAATGCTATTAGACATTGAGCAGCGTTTCGGTTCAGAATTAATTACTGACCAATATGAATATTATTATCGTAAAATGCTAAATAAAGGTGAGGACTTGCATGACTAATGAACTATTTGAGAGTGCTAAACCCATTTTAAACCAAATACAACAGCACGGGTATCAAGCATATTTTGTTGGTGGTTCTGTTAGAGATTACTTAATGCAACGTCCCATCCATGATATAGATATCACTACAAGTGCCACACCAGATGAAATTGAGTCCATATTCGATCATACGATACCTATTGGCAAAGAGCATGGAACGATTAATGTGGTATACAATCATGAAAATTATGAAGTAACTACGTTTCGTGCAGAAGAAGAATATATTGATCATCGACGACCTAGTGACGTACATTTTGTTCGAGATTTATATGAAGATGTACAACGTCGTGATTTTACCATCAACGCCATTGCAATGGATACAGATTATCAAACATTTGATTATTTTAATGGCGAAGATGATATTAAAAATGGCATTATCAGAACGGTGGGACAACCTACTGAACGATTTGAAGAAGATGCACTGCGCATATTACGAGGATTGCGTTTTCAATCACAACTTAATTTCAAAATTGAAAATCATACATTTAAAGCTATGGCAAATCAAATTGAAGATATTAAATATTTATCAATTGAACGTATTATCGTTGAGCTAAAAAAATTAATTTCTGGGCGAAATGTTGCTACGAGTTATCATCATCTCAATCAATTAAAGGCGTTTAACTATATACCTTATTTTCAAAATTTTGAAATGCATCTATTAAACATCGACGAACCGATGCATTTTGATACATGGATAGCATTGATTAACTCAAAATTTGATGAACAACAATCTTTGTCACCACTTAAAATCAGTAATAAAGAGAAGTCTCATATTAAACAACTAACAAACATTATTAGTCAATTACCAACCATTAGCACTAAAAAAGATTTAATAATGATGGTATACGACTATGATATCAATGATATATTAACTGTAATTGAGCTTAGTACGCTACTATCTAAGAATCAATTTGAGACACCCAATCCACTGATGATTAATCCACAGTCAATCATGGAAAGTTATCATCAATTACCAATACATGAACGACAACAACTTGCAGTGAATGGTAGTGATTTAATGCAACATTTAAATCAACGAGGTGGACCTTGGGTAAAAGATGTTTTACGACAAATAGAATGTGCAGTAATAACGAAACAAGTTATTAACACACACGATGAAATAATGAAATGGGTGGATAAACATGTCGAAATATAGTCAAGATGTCGTTAGAATGTTATATGAACATCAACCTGAATATATTTCAGGTCAATATATTGCAGATCAATTAAATATTTCAAGAGCAGCTGTTAAAAAAGTCATTGATCAATTAAAAATGAACGGGTGTCAAATAGAATCTATTAATCATAAAGGGCATTTACTGAAACAATTACCTGATCAATGGTACAGTGGCATTGTTAATCCAATTATTGAGCAACGTCACATATTTGACTATGTTGACGTCATGAGTACAGTAGATTCAACACAACTCAAAGCAAAGCAAGCACTAGTAGGGAACCAGGATTCATTTATTATTTTAAGCGATGAACAAACGAAAGGGCGTGGACGTTTCAATAGATATTGGCGTTCTAGTAAAGGGAAAGGACTTTGGATGTCGATTGTCCTACGTCCCGATGTACCATATGCGATGATTCCTAAATTCAATTTATTTATAGCATTAGGTATAAGAGATGCGATACAACAATTTTCAAAGCATGATGTAACAATAAAATGGCCAAACGATATATACATAGATGGCAAAAAAGTATGTGGTTTTTTAACTGAGATGGTTGCTAATTATGATGCTATTGAAGCAATTATATGTGGTATAGGCATTAATATGAATCATGACGTTTCTGATTTTGATGAAGAGATTCAACATAGCGCAACCAGTATACGAATTCATTCTGAAAATAACTTTAATAGATATGAATTTCTAGATGTATTAACTCAAAATATTGAACGCCGCTATCAACAATTTTTGACTGTTCCATTTGAAGAGATCAGAGAAGAATATATCGCTGCAACAAATATGTGGAATAAACCATTACGCTTTACTGAAAATGATAAACAATTTATTGGCGAAGCAATAGATATCGACCATGATGGATTTTTAATGGTTAAAGATGATGAGGGGCAACTTAGAAGGTTAATCAGTGCAGATATAGAATTATAACAAAGTTAACTAGGAGAGATAGCTATGGGCATAGCAACATATGCAGTTGTTGATTTGGAAACAACAGGTAATCAACTTGATTATGATGATATTATTCAAATTGGCATTACATTCGTTCGACAAAACAAAATAATAGGTACATATCATTCAATGATCAGAACTGATTTGGATATACCACCGTTTATTCAAGCACTCACTTCTATAGAAGAAACAATGCTTGAAAAGGCACCGTATTTCAAAGAAATTGCCCATGATATTCATCAACAATTACAAGATTGTGTATTTGTTGCACATAATGTCGCCTTTGATTTAAATTTCATTAAAAAAGCATTTAAAAATTGCAATATCAAATACCGTCCAAAACGTGTGTTGGATACATTAGAGCTATTTAAAATTGCATTTCCAACTGATAAAAGCTATCAACTTAGCGAATTAGCTGAGGCGCATGATATTCCTTTAAACAATGCACATAGAGCTGATGAAGATGCGACAACTACAGCTCAACTCATGATTAAAGCCTTCGAAAAGTTCGAACAATTACCATTAGATACATTAAAACAATTATATTACTTAAGTAAGGACTTAAAATATGATTTATATCACATTTTATTTGAAATGGTACGCCAAAATAATAACGTAGCGTTAGACAGTCAATATGGTCAATTCGAACAAATCATCTATAAAAAGCAAGTCGATTTAAAAGGGCCAGTTACAGAATTTAACGGATCATTGAAAACATTATATAAAAAAGCAACAAAACAATTAGGCTTAACCTATCGACCACAACAACTCTATTTGTCTGAAATCATATTAGAACAACTTATGCATAGTGAAAAAGCAATGATAGAAGCGCCTCTTGGAAGCGGTAAATCATTAGCTTATCTATTAGCAGCGTTAATGTATAATATTGAAACTGGTAGACATGTGATGATTTCAACAAATACCAAATTATTACAAAGTCAGTTATTAGAAAAGGATATTCCAGCGCTCAATCAAGCACTTGATTTTAAAGTCAATGCTACATTAATTAAGAGCAAAAATGACTATATCTCTTTAGGCTTAATTAGCCAAATCCTAAAAGAAGAAACGAATAATTACGAAGTTAGTATTCTTAAAATGCAATTATTAATATGGATTACTGAAACACAAACAGGTGATATTCAAGAATTGAATTTAAAAGGCGGACAGAAAATGTATTTCGATCAGAAGATTGAAACCTATGTGCCAGTCCGTCATGATATACATTACTATAATTATCTCAAACGTAATGCGCAGAACATCCAAATTGGTATTACCAACCATGCACATCTAATCCATTCGGATGCTGAAAATTCTATATATCAATTGTTTGATGATTGTATCATTGATGAAGCACATCGATTACCAGATTATGCTCTTAATCAAGTAACCAATGAGTTAAACTATGCAGATATTAAATATCAGTTGGGCTTAATTGGTAAAAACGAAAATGAAAAACTTCTAAAAGCCATTGATCATTTAGAACAACAACGTATTTTAGAAAAACTAGATATTGCACCCATCGATGTGTTTGGTTTGAAATCTAATATTAATGACATACATGATCTTAATGAACGTTTATTTGACGATATTTATGATATCGTACAAAGCTCAGACGTTTATGACGACGATATTCATAAATATCACTATGTCTATGAATTTGAAAATGACCAAATTCTGAAGGACTTGCATCTTTTAATAAACAAACTTAATAAAACATTAGAAGTCTTTAATGGTATGAGTCATAAAACGATTAAAACAATGCGTAAACAGCTACTATATCTAAAAGAACGCTTTAGACAAATAGAACAAAGTTTAAAAAATCATCATACAAGCTTTATCTCTATTAAAAACTTAAGTCAGAAATCCACTATACGCTTATTCGTTAAAGATTACGCTGTTAAAGACATTTTGACGCAACAAGTATTAGATAAATTTAATACTTTAACATTTATTTCAGGTACATTAACATTCAATCATTCATTCGATTCCTTCAAAAATTGGTTCAATAAGGATATTCAATTTAATACGTATGAAGTCACGACATCAGTTCAAAATACTAAAAATACGAATGTTTTTATACCTTCAGATGTGGCTCCTTATAACTATAAAAATATTGATGATTATGTCGCATCCATTGTCAATTATGTTATAGAATATACCAACACTACCGAATCTAAATGTCTCATATTATTTACAAGCTATAAAATGATGCATATGGTTCAAGATATGTTAAATGAATTACCAGAATTTGAGGATTATGTCATCTTAACACAGCAACAAAATCAAAATTACAAAATCGTTCAACAATTTAATCACTTTGATAAATCTATATTACTAGGTACCTCTACGTTCTTTGAAGGATTTGACTTTCAAGCAAATGGCATCAAATGTGTCATGATTGCTAAATTGCCATTTATGAATAAAAACAATGCCAAATATTGGCTAATGGATTCAGAATTTGAATCTACCTTCAAAGATTATGTATTACCTGATGCCGTTACCCGATTTAGACAAGGGTTAGGTCGTTTAATACGACATGAAAATGATAAAGGATTAATTGTGTCATTCGATGATCGCTTAGTAAATAGTAATTATAAAAGTTTCTTTGAACAAACATTAGAAAATTATCGCCAGAAAAAGGGTGATTTGAATCAATTTAGTAAATTATTGAAGCAAATTCAAAAGACAGTTGATAAAGACATCAATCAATAATCAAAATGGTAATCACGCTTCACTGTGATTACCATTTTAAATTCATATCATATTTAAATCGTGAGTATATGCACATACTTTTAATTCAAGTTCTAGAAGTTACCTACATATTTTGTTAAAATAAACAGGTATTGAAAAAAGATAAAAATAGGAGACTGGTTATGAAAACAACGATTAAACAAGCAAAGCAACATCTTAACCAAGAAGTGACAATCGGTGCTTGGTTAACTAACAAACGTTCAAGTGGTAAAATTGCGTTTTTACAATTACGTGATGGAACTGGATTTATGCAAGGTGTCGTAGTTAAATCTGAAGTAGACGAAGACGTTTTTAACTTATCTAAAGAAATTACACAAGAGTCTTCTTTATATGTAACAGGTACAATTACAGAGGATAATCGTTCAGACTTAGGTTATGAAATGCAAGTAAAATCTATCGAAGTCATTCACGAAGCACATGATTATCCAATCACACCAAAGAACCATGGTACAGAGTTCTTAATGGATCATCGTCACTTATGGTTACGTTCTAAAAAACAACATGCCGTGATGAAAATTAGAAATGAAATCATTAGAGCAACATATGAGTTCTTTAATGAAAATGGTTTCACTAAAATTGATCCACCTATTTTAACAGCGAGTGCACCAGAAGGTACAAGTGAATTATTCCATACAAAATATTTTGATGAAGATGCCTTCTTATCACAAAGTGGACAATTATATATGGAAGCTGCAGCAATGGCACATGGTCGCGTATTTTCATTTGGCCCAACTTTCAGAGCTGAAAAATCAAAAACAAGACGTCATTTAATTGAATTCTGGATGATTGAACCAGAAATGGCATTTACTGAACACGCAGAAAGCTTAGAAGTACAAGAACAATATGTTGCACATGTCGTTCAATCAGTACTTAAAAATTGTCAGTTAGAACTTAAAGCATTAGATCGTGACACTTCTAAATTAGAAAAAGTAGCAGCGCCATTCCCAAGAATAACGTATGATGATGCTGTTAAGTTCTTAAAAGAAGAAGGCTTCGATGATATCGAGTGGGGCGAAGATTTCGGTGCACCACATGAAACAGCTATTGCAAATCATTATGACTTACCAGTATTTATCACAAATTACCCAACTAAAATTAAGCCATTCTATATGCAACCAAATCCAGATAATGAAGATACTGTATTATGTGCTGATTTAATTGCACCAGAAGGTTACGGTGAAATTATTGGTGGTTCTGAACGTATTAATGATTTAGAATTACTAGAACAACGTATTAATGAACACGAATTAGATCCAGAAGCCTATAGTTATTACCTAGATTTACGCCGCTATGGTAGCGTACCTCACAGTGGTTTTGGACTTGGTTTAGAACGTACTGTTGCTTGGATCTCTGGTGTAGAACACGTGCGAGAAACGTCACCATTCCCACGTTTATTAAATCGTTTATACCCATAATATTGAATGAATTCAATTTAGATAGATACTACACTTATTAAGCCTGGGACATAAAATCATGTCACAGGCTAGATTTTTATATTAGCTGTATCTTGTATAATTTCTTAAGTACAAATAATGATGGGAGGGGTAAGATGGATAAATTTCAATTAAAAACGAGACCTGTCGTTATTCGGCGAGAATTGCTTGATCATTATAGTGAATTAGGATTAGATGAACAAGACTTAATTATATTAATTAAACTCATCTATGCATCTGAAACATCAAACAAGCAACCATCTATAGAATTATTACAAAAAGGGTCTAATATGCAACCACGTGAAGTAACGGCAGTTATTCAAAATTTAATTCAACGTGAACTCTTAGAATTAAATGTTAATAAAGATGAAGAAGGTCGCTTCACTGAATACATGAATTTAGATCCTTTTTATGAGAAATTAAGTCAATTACTCAAAAAAGAAACAATGACTACCAATGTACAAAGCGATAAAGAAAAGTTTAAAACTTTATTCCAAATGATTGAGCAAACCTTTGCGAGACCTTTATCACCTTATGAAATTGAAACATTAAATCAATGGATCGATGTTGATCAACACGATATTGATATTATTCAAGCAGCACTAGATGAAGCCAATAGTCAGAACAAGTTAAGCTTTAAATATATGGATCGTATATTATTAAATTGGAAGAAGAATAATGTTAAAACAATCGATGATTCAAAAGAAATTCGTAAACAATTTAATCAACCTAAAATGAAACATACAGTTAAAAAGGTGCCTAAATTTGATTGGCTAAATGGAGAGAAATCAGATGATAAGTAAGAAAAAAGCATTAGAAATGATTGATGTCATAGCAGATATGTTCCCAGATGCAGAATGCGAATTAAGACATGATAATGCATTCGAACTCACAATTGCCGTGCTCTTATCAGCACAATGTACGGATATCTTAGTCAATAAAGTAACTAAATCATTATTTGCTAAATATAAAACACCCGAAGACTATTTGAATGTCAGTGATGAGGAATTACAAAACGATATTAAATCAATTGGATTATATAGAAATAAAGCCAAAAATATCAAAAAATTATGTCAGTCGTTATTAGACAAGTTTGACGGTGAAATTCCACAAACACATCAAGAGTTAGAAAGTTTAGCAGGTGTAGGACGTAAAACTGCAAACGTAGTCATGAGTGTTGCATTTAACGAACCTTCACTTGCTGTCGATACCCATGTAGAACGAGTATCTAAACGATTAGGTATTAACCGTTGGAAAGATAATGTGAGACAAGTTGAAGATAGACTTTGCTCTGTCATACCTAAAGAACGATGGAACAAAAGTCACCATCAACTCATTTTCTTTGGGAGATATCATTGCTTAGCTCGTAAGCCTAAATGTGATATTTGTCCTTTATTCAATGATTGTAGAGAAGGCCAGAAACGATATAAAGCAAGTTTGAAAGAAGTGTGAAATAAATGATTGAAAAACAGGACTTTGAGGAATTGGAACAACAACTTGATACATTAGCAAGTCAAAAAAAGTTAAATTCATCAGAAGCTAAACCTTTACTCGATGACTATTTTGATATGATTATAGATTATTTTAAGCAAATTAATGAAATCAGTGATTTTGACTTAGCTTTATTAGATGATTATCCAGTTGTTCCAATGAACTTTTCAGAGCGTTATCAATATATGCAAGCTCGAAAATATCATTTTATGGGATATAGACAAATGAAAACTTTAAAAACAGAGCTGATTAAAATGAATGCCTCATATCAAATTCGCAAAAAGAGAAAATAAAAGATTAGAAGTACTTTATCATAAACTCGCTAACTAGACAAATTTGTCATTAGCGAGTTTATTTGTATATTCGAACATAAAAAAAGCACAAACCTTGTTGTAAGGTTTGTGCTTTTCGTCTATGAGTTATGATGCTTTATTGTTAAATATCGCATTAAAACTGAATAGACGAGTTAAGGCATTTCCACTTTGTTGTTGTGAGCTAGTACCTTGTTGTTGTGAACTGCCATTTGAACTATTTGATGAACCATTTGATCCGTTTGTGTTACTACTGTTAGATGATGAAGAATCGCTGTCACCATGCGTACTCTTATTAGTAGTATCGTTGTCAGGGTGACCACTAACAGATAATGAGTCTGGATCGCTACCTTCAACTGAGCTTGGTTTTTCAAAGTCTTTACCATCTCTAGATGAAATGTCTGACATAACGTCTTCGAATAGGTATTGTGGATATTCTTGTTCTGAATGTCCAACGAATGAGTTTGTACCGTATTCTTTAACTTTGTTGAAGCCCATCCACACTGACATAGTGTATTGAGGTGAGAATCCGTTAATCCAAACGTCTTTGGCTGCATTATCAGGTAAGTTATATTGACTATAAATTTCAGCACCATAAGTACCTGTACCTGTTTTAGCACCCATATTAACGCCAGATACACCGTGTCCATAAGCAGAACCGTAAGCTTTGAAAGTACCTTTAAGCATTTCAGCTAACATGTATGCTGTAGAATCTTTCATTGCTTTATGGCTTGTATGATCATATTCAATCGTATCGCCATCATGAGTGATAACTTTTTGAATTGAATGTGCATTGTTATACGTACCACCATTAGCAATTGCAGCAAATGCTGATGCTAATTGAGTAGGTGAGAATTCAGATGAAGAACCACCTAATACCTCAGAAGGTCCGATTTTACCTTCGTAATCTAAACCAACTTTAGATGCGAATTTCTTAGGTGCATCATTACCAGCATGTTCTTTTGTTTGTTGCCATGCTTTTAAGGCTGGAATATTGAAACTTTGACGTAAAGCATCATAGATGTTTACTGTACCATGACTCTTAGTATCATAGTTTCGGAATGTTGATCCATCAACTTGATATGATGATTCATCTTGAAGCGCATGGTTTGTTGCCCAATGCATATTTTCTATTGCTGGACCATAAGCTAAGAATGGTTTCAGTGATGAACCAGTAGGGTGAGCATCTGTAGCTTGGTTTCTGTCAACAACGTCTTTATAATTACGTCCACCAGAAATAGCTACTAAACCACCAGTTTTACTATCTAAGATAGTTGCACCAACTTGTTGGTCATCATTTTTGTAGAAGCTACCATTATTAATCTTATCTTGAAGCGTTTGTTGAACGTCTTTGTCCATATTAGTATAGATCTTAATACCACTTTGAAGAACGTTACCTAAGTTTTCATTTTTGAAATGTTTGTTATTCATTAATTCTGATTTAACAAAGTTCACATAAGATGCTAATTCAGGATCTTTTTCTTCAGTCGTATTTTGACGTTCTTTATCAGTTCTTTGAACTAAATTAGCTTTAAGATCGATTTTCTTAGCTTTTTCATATTCTTTGTCGCTAATTCTCTTATGCATATGCATTAAATATAGCACTGTATCTTTACGACTCTCAGCTTCTTTAGGATGATCATAAATATTATAATTATTAGGTACTTGTGGTAAACCAGCTAAGTATGCTTCTTCAGCTAAGTTTAAATCTTTAAGATCTTTATTAAAGTAGTACTTAGCAGCAGCTTTAACACCAGTTACACCATCAGAGTAGTAAATCTTATTCAAGTAAACTTGGAAGATTTCATCTTTACTATACTCTTGTTCTAAACGGTAAGAAAGGTAAGCTTCTTGTGCTTTACGACCGATAGATTTTTGTTGAGACAAGAATGCGTCTTTAACAACTTGTTGCGTTAAAGTAGAAGCACCCTGTGCACCAAATCCACCAGTTAAGTTTTTACCAACTGCACCGATTAGACGTTTATAGTCTAAAGCACCGTGATCATAGAAGCGATTATCTTCAGTAGCTAATACGGCATCTTTCATACCTTGTGGTACATCTTTGAGATTGACATGTTCATGACGTTGACCATAATCTAACGTCTTGACTAAGTCACCATTTTTATCATAAATCTTAGCAGGGATTGGATCCTCTAACTTAGATTCTGTAAAAGCAGGTGCTTTCCATGCATAATATGCAAATAGTAAGATACCGAGCAACAATAGAACAATAAAGGCAATAAACATAAAGCCAATAATCTTAATAATCGTTCTCTTCACATTTCTATTCTTTTTTTCGTCGGACTTCTCATTACTGCCATTTTTCTTAGGCTGAGAAGACCCTTTGTTTTCCGTCATACGCGGTCCTCACTTTCATCTAATATCAACTTATCAACTGCTTTGAGGTAATTCAATCTAGGTTGATACTGATAAGGAATATGGTAACCATTTTTTCGTATTTCATCAACTGTTAT